>ENA-ORXI01001943-ORXI01001943.1-sediment-metagenome-genome-assembly--contig:-NODE-1943-length-15527-cov-3.068932_pt1 | contig 15527 bp, 10 predicted proteins | sample MGYA00237861_ERZ511468 | MGnify/ENA primary metagenome ERZ511468 (study PRJEB26299, sample SAMN06266213) | sediment metagenome | isolation source: Hudson Canyon methane seep mesocosm | place... | reverse complement strand
TAGTTTTAACATGTTAAATTCCTTATTTTCTCAATGATTCTTTATTTGGTTATATTTAATTTTTAAGTACTTTTCTTAATAAAATGATCAGTTAAACTTCAATCGCTGCATATCTTGATAACTACTATATGGGCTAGTCACTACTTGTTCGCCAAGCTCAAGTCCTTCAATAACTTCAATAACTTGGTTATTACGACGACCTAAACGAACATTACGTTTAATTGCTTGGCTTCCGTCTTGACTAACAACAAATATCCACTTACCACCTGTATCTTGAAAGAATGCACCATTAGGAATTAGCACCGCATTACTGGCGTCGCCTAAGGTCAGTTTTATTTGAATGGTTTGTCCGCGACGAATACCCGCAGGCTGATTATTTACAAATTTGAAATCTACTTCAAACTGGCCATTTTGCACTTGTGGGTAGACTTTAGAAATCACCAACACGTAGTCTTGATTTTTGTTTTGGCTCTTGCCTAAGTAAGTTGCTTGTTGACCAATATCCACTCGGCCTAAATAGAATTCATCAATAAAAGCGGTTAACTTATAATCATTAGGGGTATCAATTTGTCCAAGGCGCTCGCCTCTAGCGATACTCTGGCCAACTTCAACATTAAAACCTGAAAGCTTACCCGCAACAGGAGCTTTTACATTCATGTTATCTAAATTTTGGCGAGAGATAGCTAAGTTGCTCTCTAAGCGAGTACTAGTCTCTTTTAAAAAAGTTAATTGGTCACCTTGCATACGAGCATCTGATTGCTGGCTTTCTTTGGTTAATTCAAGACGGCTTTGATACCATTGCAGCGTGTCAAAAGTATCATCGTATTTTGACTGCATTATTGCGCCGGTAGCTATCAGCTTCTTCTCTCGGCTTAATTGACGCGATAGCATCTTTATTTGATAGTTAATATCAACAATATTTTTTTTGTGTTGTAAGCGATTCTGCTCAAGACTTAATTCAATTGATCGCATATTATTAAGCTGTTCGGCCACTCTGGTTTCATTGCCTAAAACACTTAATTGCAAAGATGCGTTAGATAATTCAACAATTAAGTCGCCTGCAGTTAAGCTAGTGCCGTCTTCTACGAGAATACGTTCTACACGCCCACCTTCAATAGCATCTAAATAAACCGTTTTCGCGGGTGTAACTCTACCTCGAATAGGAATAAAGTCTTCAAAAACACCTGACGTTACCTTTGAGATAACAATACGGGTATTATCAACAGATAATACTTTTCCAGTGGTTTTCCCTAGAATCATATAAATAGCAAAAACGACCACCAATACTAGCAGTGTAATAGTCAGCCACTTTTTCATTGGGTTTAATTTAGTATCTACTTTTCGATCCATACCAGCGCCAGAAACTGCTTTTGAAATGTCATTTCTAGCTGTACTTGTTTTCGTCGTGTGAAGAGGAACGGTATTTTTTGTCATAATAAGTAAGTGGTGTCAGCCAATAGTAATTTATCTCAGCTTTAACAATTCAAGTTTCATTCCAACATGTATCTATATGTTTTTATTGAGCTTAAAATTATTTATGAAAATAACCTTCAATAAAACTGTACGTTTATGAACAGTAGGTGTACGTTAATGAACACTTTATAATTGGTTGTTGCTATGACGATACGGAGTCGGTGAGTGAAAAAAGAAGGGAAGATCTTAATTGTTGATGATGATGAAGACATACTAACGGCAGGTAAACTTTTACTAAAGCGCCACTTTTCGCAAGTAAGTACCTGTAATTTGCCTGAGCATATTCCACAGTTTATTCGTGACCAACATTTTGACGCCATAATTTTAGATATGAACTTTGGCCCAGGTGAAAGTTCAGGTTCGCAAGGTTTTTACTGGCTACAAAAAATATTAGAAATTAATCCTCAAAGCGTCATTATTATGATCACTGCCCATGGCGGTGTAGATATAGCGGTAGAAGCAATGAAACTTGGCGCTACTGACTTCATTGCAAAGCCTTGGCAAAATGAAAAAGTAGTTGCTACCCTTTCAACCGCTGTTTTATTGGGACAAAGCAGAAGTGAAGCTAAAAATTTAAGAGATACCAATAAAATATTAGTACAAGTAAGTAATGCTGCTAACCAGCAAACTATGGTGGGTTGTTCAAATCTGATGATGAAAGTTCAGTCGCTAATTCAACGCTCGGCTCCTACCGAAGCTAATGTACTTATCTTAGGTGAAAATGGCACAGGGAAAGAGTTAGTCGCTCGGGAAATTCATCAACAAAGTCTCCGCTCACAGCAAGTGTTTATGTCGGTTGATTTGGGTTCAATTAGTGAAACGTTATTTGAAAGCGAATTATTTGGTCATAAAAAGGGAGCTTTTACTGGAGCACAAAACGATAGAGTTGGTCGTTTAAAGGCTGCTGATGGTGGCACATTATTCCTCGATGAAATTGGAAATTTACCCTTACACTTACAAGCCAAACTACTCACCGTACTAGAGCAAAGAAAAGTCATTCCCATAGGAGAAAATATCGCGGTTCCTTTTAATGTCAGAGTGGTTTGTGCAACAAACTTAAGCAAAGATATCCTTAAAGATGAGCAACGTTTCCGACAAGATTTATTATTTAGACTCAATACCGTAGAAATTAATTTACCCGCATTACGAGAACGCCCTGATGATATCAGCTTGCTCGCACAACATTATCTTGAGCTTTATAGTAAAAAATATAATAAAGCTGATTTACCACCCAAAAAAATTAGTGATCAAGCCCTAACAGCAATTACCGCTTATCCGTGGCCAGGCAATGTTAGAGAATTACGTCATGCCATTGAACGGGCCATGATATTAAGCCAAACCCAAATATTGCAGCCTGATGACTTTCAGCTTGACGTAAGTATCGGTGATAAGAAAAACATCGTAACACCTGCGCCAATAATTGATAAGTCGGTGATGGAGTTGCCCAGTGAACTTAATTTAGATAACTTAGAAAAGGCGGCGATTTCGCAAGCACTAAAAAAACATCGCTTTAATATTAGTCATACCGCTAAAGAGCTCGGTTTAACCCGAGCCGCTTTGTACCGTCGGATGGAAAAACATGGACTTTAAAAGATTTTCGCTATTAATCGTCATTCGTACAGTTTTAGCCATGGTGACTTTAGTACTGCTCACCCAAGCATTTACCCATCAGGGTTATCATGCTTCGATGTTATTATTGTCGATTATTCTTATTTTTCAGTTTATTGGAATTACGCGCTTTATTTCAAAAACTAATGCTGAATTAGTACGCTTTTTTGATGCCATACGTCATGCTGACTTTTCACAACGCTTTGAGCTGAAATCTCTAGGTACAGGTTTTGATGAATTAGGATCGACCTTTACCGATATTTTAAAACGTATCCAAAAAGTACGCTCTACTCAAGAAAGTGAATTAAGGCAGATAAAAGCTATTATCGAGCATGTACCCGTGCCATTACTGAGCATTGCTAATAACGGCACAGTAACACTTTGGAACAACAGTGTTCGGCGCTTATTTGGCGCTCATGCGATCACTAAAGTAGAAGATCTTGCACAATTTGATAGCGAATTCCCAAAAAAATTACAATCAATATTAGCAGGAGAACGCACCCTAGTTAATATCATTATTGATGATATGGAACATCGTTTGATCATCTCTGCAACCGAAATTATCACGGCAACGCATCGAGAAACCTTATTCAGCCTACAAGATATTCAAAGTGAATTAGCCGTAGCTCAATTACAAGCTTGGCAAGATTTAGTCAGTGTTTTAACCCATGAAATTATGAACAGTATTACGCCTGTGGCATCGCTTGCAAAAACTGCCGTTGATTTGGTAGAAGATGTACAGGAGAAAACCAAACTTTTGCCAGATTTTCCTGATGGAGTTAATGAAGAATTGGATGATATATTAGGGGCTGTTCAAACAGTAGCACGGCGTAGCGATGGCCTAATGCAGTTTGTCTCCAGTTATCGCAGGTTAACTCGATTACCTTCGCCTAAACGGCAAACAATATCAGTAGATAAACTCTTTACCAACGTAACATCGTTAACAACACAAGGGTCGAAAGTTAAAGGTGTGGACTTTACCACCTCAATTATTCCGTCAGAGCTGGATGTAAATATAGATGTTGATATGATCGAGCAAGTCCTCATTAACTTATTGCAAAACGCTGAACAAGCATTAAGCCAAGTCAAGTCTCCACAAATAGCTATGAAAGCCTGCTTAAATTTACGTGGCCATGTGGTGATTGAAGTATCAGATAATGGTAATGGTATTGAACAAGAAAATGTTGGGCAAATCTTTGTACCATTTTTCACCACTAAAAAAGAAGGTTCAGGAGTTGGTTTAGCGCTGACTAGACAAGTGATGATCGCTCATGATGGCAAAGTAACCGTTAGAAATAATAGCAAAGGTGGAGCGACCTTTAGTTTGATTTTCTAGCTTCTTATTGCAATTCAACGTCGATATTGGCGGACCAATCAAAGCCTTTCTAATTGCCATGAGTAAAATACGATCTGGTAGTATTCTGTGAGTTTGCAAAGTAAATAAATTACACTTACATCCAAGTTATGGCATGAAGAGTTACCGTAATATTTAGCCTACTACACGTTAATCCTGCTAAACCCTATACTGACAGCGTGATTGTGATTTCGGTTGTCGAGGGTTTAAATCCCTTTAGCCACCCCATCTTTATCTCCCCATGAGTTACAATGTAAAACCATAAAAGAAATTTCTTTTTTAGATATAATTGATAATGTAATGGATGCAGATCCCGATGGGCTGTTGATTATTGCTAACGCTATTGATGGGGCCTTTATTTGTCAGCACCTTAGAATGAAAAACTCTCAAATCAGGGTGGTTGATTCTGGATGGGCTTTTTACTGGACCTGATTTTATTTCTAATGGGGGACAGTCTACTGACGGTGTTATTTCACTGCTTGCTTTCGATCCAGAGTCATCTTCTCCGATGTTTATGTCAACTAAAGAAAAATATATAAATAGGTTTCGCGAACCGCTCAGATTGTATGGCCAACGTGGGTACGAAGTTGCTCAGGTTGTTCTTTTTGCTCTATCTCAGACCACTGAAGCTTCTGTGATAAAAGAGATAATATTAAAAAAGAGTAACTTTAACTCCCTCAATAATACGCCAATTATATTTGATGAATAGGGTGATGTAGCCCGCCCTCTTTTTATGTTAGAAATTACAAAAAAAGACCGGAAGCAAAGCAACTGACCTTTGATCGAAATTTCCCTTAAAAGAATAACCACCCAATACCAAAGCCAAATAATGTTGTCTTCGGCGGTAGTTTCAGTAATGCCGCAACAGCAAATACCGCTATCACGTAAACAATAAAACCCATTAGTAACACAAACATTTGCTACCCCACACATTTAACTAGAAATAATAATAGAAAGGCGGCTACTATTTCTGTTTTAGGATTGTCAGCGGCTTTAATTAATGCGATTACAAGTGCTACGAATAAGACAAATATATAAGCGTATCCATTACTCATTAGCTTCTTCAGCACTTTCTTCCAATGATTTTCCCGTTTCATCACCTTTTGAAATAACCATGTTCACGGTTAATAGACCAACAATACCAACGAGTAAGAAAAAAAGGTGACTTGGGATGCTAAAGGCCTAAAAATACAAGCCGCTATACGGTAAATGAGAGAAACTGTTGGGGTTACTCTCTCTTTCATGCAAAGCGAAAGATAAAGTCACCTGTTTTTTGTTACTATTTTTAGTCTAGTTGTGCTAACTGGATCGGTAAGTTAATGCTAAAAATTGTACCTTTATTTTCAGCGGATTCAACAGTAATACGGCCCTGCATTAATTGTACAACTAAATTATAGACGATGCTCAAACCTAAGCCGACGTTATCACTACCCATTTTACTGGTGTAAAAGGGGGTAAAAATGTCACTAATTTTTTCTATATCAATACCTTTTCCGTTGTCTTGATATCGAATTTCTACTGAATTGGGTTGTTTTTTAATTTTTATATCTATTTTTGGTGTTTCAGTATCACAAAAACCGTGTTCGATTGAATTATGAATCAAGTGTGATAAAACCCTGTTTAAGGCCGTAGGATAACTTGATATTTTGACTTTACTTCCATATACATTAACTTCAAGTTGATCGTTATGAAGCTGTCCCATAATTTGTTCAGCTTGAATAATTAAATGATTAATCAACTCAAACTCTTGTTTTTCATCACCTTCTAATTTGGCTGAAATCTTTTTAAATTGCGACACTAGATTGGCGGTTTTATCCATTGAACTTAATGCCAATTTGCTGGCTTCTCCAACATTATTAAGTATTGATTCTATAGACTTGCGTTTTATTTGCCCTTGACGGAGTGCCTCAGAAAAGGTGTTTATATTCTCTTCGATTAACGATATTGACGTAATAGCGATACCTAGTGGCGTATTCATTTGATGCGCCATACCAGAAACTAAAGTCGTTAATGCAGACATTTTTTCTGATTCAATTAACTTATCTTGAGTGGCTTTTAATTTATCTAAAGTTAAAGATAGATCTTGATTAATGGTCTGAATTTTTTTTCGTTTTAAGTGCAATAGCCAAAGAAAAAAACTCAGAGCAGTGACGATAATTACTGCCGATATAAGAATAATTATCGCTATTCTCTCTCTATTTACAACGGCTAATTGTTGAATTTCATTTTCTTTTTCTAATTGTAATATATTGATGTCTTTGGCCACGGTGCTCGTTTGGGTGATGTATTGTGTTAGCTTTGAGTCAGTTTTTTTAATTTGTACATCTTCCAGAGTTTGATGATATAACTTATGAGCTGATAGCGCTTGTTGATACTCATCTTGTGAGGAAAATAAATCACTTTGCAACAGGTAAGCTTTGGCTAATATGTTCAGCTGTTTATGCTTAATGGCATTATCAATAACTACCCGTAAAAGTGCGCTAGAACCACGAATATCACTGATTTGTTGGTAAACCTTGGCTAGGGATAGCTGACTTTCTAAGATCCCTAAAGCAAAGTTACTGTCAGTTCGAATTTGTATTGCCTTAAGTAAGTAGTCTTTAGCTTGTTGATAGCGTTTTTTGTGCGAATAAATTAACGCTAGGTTATGGTAAGAATAAGATGAATGAAAAACTAGCTTATGCTCAATGCGAATTTTCAGTGCTTTTTGATGATGTTCATAAGCTTTGTCAATTTGTTTTAAATGAAATAATGCTTCACCCAGATTATTGTAGGCGATTGCACGCAATACGGGGTTATCTATGCTTAGATTATAGGCTAATACGCGTTTGAGGTAAGGTAACGCTTCTTGATAAAAACCAAGTTGTATAAAGGTAAAACCTACATTGCTTTCTGTTTTTGCTTTCAAGTTTTGGTATTTAAGCTTATCTTTAACATGTTTATAGGCAAATAAATGATATTTTAATGATTTTTGCGCCTTGCCCATATGTCCATATATAGCTCCTTTGGTATCATTTATTTGATAATCAAAATTATTAATTTCAGGTCTAGTTAATTGGTTTATTTTTTCAATAGTGTTTAGTGCTAGCTGATATTGATTGGTATTCATATAGCCCCAGGCTTCAATATAAATCAAGTCAGCAAGGTCGGTAAGGGCTAATTCATTTTTGTATTTGTCTCTTATGTTATTAACTTCATTAAGGACTTTTGTTGGCTCACTGTAAATTAAACCACCGACTCTTTTGAGTTTTTGCTGTATTTCTTGTTTTAATTCATCGGAATTATCAGCAATGGCTGTAAAAGGGTATAGAAATAAATAAAAGGAGACCACTAACAACAAAAATCTGAATGTTATCGGTTTAAATGTAAAGGATTTATAATTGGAACATTGATACTTCATATTGTAATGTTGCCTGTATTCGCAATATTTAAACAGTATAGTCAAAAAATTTACTTTGCTCACACCAGCCCTCAACAAAACAAAACAAAATATATATTTTTGATAAACGTTCAAGGTAATAGTCTTGAACTTACTTTTTACGTTTGAAGAATAAAATATATTGTTGTCCATAAAACATCGTTACCTAGTTTGGACATTGTCTGAATAATGGTGGTTTTATAAGCAATCCATACCGTCACAATTCGTGTTAAAACTCCTACTTCTATCCGCATAATAAAAATTACTAAGACCAATCAATATAAGCATTTTGGCTATTGTTTATTTGACCACGTTATCGTCATTGTACATGAGGACATGATTATTTCTCAGGTTGTTAGAATTTGAGTCGTGACTTTAGCATTGAGCAAATAATTATTTTTTCTGTACGCAGATTTTCCAGAGATATATAAAAAGAGGGGAGATTTAACGCTGATAATATTCTGTGAGTTTTCACAAATACGGCATTACACATTAATCTAGACTAAGCTAGGATAGCCCAATTAATTATCTACTTATTACGATTACATATAGCTAAATCCTATACCGACAACCTGATTGTGATTTCGGTTGTCGAGGGTTCAAATCCCTTTAGCCACCCTATTTTCTTTAATATACGTCCTTTAAAATCAAACTATCAGGGCAATTTAATACTATGACCGCTACTTGATTATGGGCGCTTCTGTATATTTTCTGCGATTACTTGAAGCAAAATAAATCTAGTTTGTTACGTCTATGTCCAAATCAATGTCTATATTGTCACCATTGGCTTGAAATTATTTATTTTAAATAAGGTAAAACTTACTGTTTGATCCTGCTACCTCCACTAAAAAGAAACAACAACATTGTCAGAGATATTCTCTGACAATGTTAAATTATATCTGTTATGCCGCTTCGGCGATAATAACCGCGGCCTTTGGCTTAGTGTCAAATATAGCTAACGATAACAACGCAGACATAAAGCTCAAACTAAATAATGCGCTAAAGGCCATGCCACCAATGATAACAGCGGCTAAACCTCGATATATCTCTGCTCCTTCCCCTGGACTCAACATCAAAGGTAGCATGCCAAAAATAGTTGTCCCTGTGCTCATGTAGATAGGACGCTTACGTAGTTTTACCGCTTGCATTATGGCCTGTTGCTGATTCAGGCCATTTTTTATCGCATTGTCATATTGGCTAGCCAGTAAAATTGCATTATTTATCACTAAGCCCATCAGAATAATAAACCCTATCATGGTAATAACATCTAAGTTTTGCATACTGACTAAATTGAGTAGTTGTAAGTTAAACATTCCCCCGGCGATAGCCAGAGGCATACTTAGTATAACCGCAAAGGCTAATGACCAAGATTTCAGTGTTAGCCACATCAGTAATACCAATATGATCAGTGAGATTGCGAACATCAGCCCAAACTCGTGTAAAAAGGCGTTAAGGCTGTCTGCACTACCGCGGTAATTAACAAATAGCTGCTTATTTTCGTGTGTCGATAAAAAATCACTAACTTGTTGTTGTATTTGCTTAACAAATGGACCCACTGGCATGTTTTCTGGTGGCGTTAAGTTAATGGAGACACTCGATTCTCTATCTATTCTTAATAAAGACTGTGGTGCTAAAGTAAATTTTGCTGCCACTAACTGGTGTAACGGTTGAAAACCATGTTCAGGAATAACTAGTTCGGTATCGAGAAACTCTTCTAACTTGTTTGTTTCTTTCGCTTTGAAATAGAAAGGAATGGTATCGCCGTCAGCATAGAAGCGTCCTAGATACAAACCATCGGTAAGCGCAACTAAGTGATTATTCAACTGTGCTTGGGAGGTGCCGAAATAAGCAAGATTATCGTATTTAGGGGTAAACTCAATACGTGCTGCTTGGTTGTTTAATGGTGAAGCTTCAGTAATGTTCGCATCAGGAAACTGATCCTTTAGATGAGCTAACAGTTCACGCCCCGAAGATTGTAAGCGGTCTAAGTTATCTCCCTTTAGATCTAATTGAGTATTACGGCTATTTGGCATAACAAACCTCAACAAGGTGCCTTGTTGGGTGAATATCTCAGTACCAGGAAAATCATTAACTATTTTAGTTTCAATCCACTGTTTAAAGCTTTCATAATGCCAATTTTCTGAAGGATAAAAATAGAGCAAACAGCCTGACTCACCACAAAACATACCTGAAGTGTCATATAACTGACCAAGACCCGCCTTTTTTTGCTGCTCAAGTCGAGAAAAAATAGGTTGAGCTATTCGTTTAGCTACCGCTTGTGTATTCATTGGCTCGCTGAAACTAATAAATGTTCTTAGAGATTTTTGTTTTGGATTAGGTAAAACATCAAAGCTGGGCATAGCAAGGTAACTATACAAGAGCGCTAATGGAATGCCGATAAACAACGTTAAGCCGGCAAGTGGTCTATTCGTTGCGGTAAAAGTTAACTTGGCAATTAGGCGGCTATCATCTTTTTGTTGAAGTGTTTTTCCCCTGGGTAAGCTGTCATCTTTTAAGTTCTCATTTTTTAGAAAGGTGCGAGCAAGTGTTGGGATTAAAATCAAGGCAACCACGACAGAGGCAATAAGCGCACTTGAAATAGTGAAGGCGAGATCTTCAAATAACTGACTCTCACGGGTTTGCATTAACAAGATAGGTAAAAATATGATGATACTCGACAAAGTAGACGAAATAATGGCTCCTTTGACTTCTGCCGTTCCTTCAGTAATAGCTTGATTAAGACTGGCACCACCGTGCTTTATTCGTAAGATATTTTCAACAACAACAATGGCAGCATCCAATAACAGGCCAACCGATAAAGCCATACCGGCAAGAGAAATGACATTTAAGCTATAACCTCCTAATCCCATGGCCAGCATAACAATGGATAAACAGACCGGTATGCTGATAAAAACCAGTGAGACGACTCGCCAATTCTTTAAGAAGTAAAACAGTACTATTGCTGCTAAAACGATACCTAAAAATATACTGCCATAAACTAATACCAAGGCGCGCTTTATATCCTTAGAATCATCTCTACTTAACGTTACTTTCATGCCTAAATCGCGTAAAGCATCTTGATTTAAGCGCTGAAATACTTGTTTAACATCATCGATAGCAGAAAGTGCATTAACATTCACCGCTGGCTGTAAAATCATGTACATTGCCCTATGGCCATGAATAGAGGCGTAGTTCCATTGCGTAGCTAAACGAGTGTGTATTTCGGCCACGTCACTTAAACGTATGATATGTTTACCACGTGAATAAATAGGAAGATTACCTAGCTCGTCAATTGGTACGTTACCTTTAAATAATAAGCCGTAATCTTTAGCCCCCAAGGTCAAGGTATCACCTGAGCGGTCAATCATATCCCGTAATACACTGGTTACTTGTTCAATAGTTAACGAGTTTTTTGCTAGCTGTGCAGGATCAAATTCAATGTCTACCCGTTTATCTGCTGGATTATTGCCTATATTTACCCCTGCCACACCAGCAATTTTTGCTAAAGCGGGTTCAAGGTGCATTTTATAAGCATTGATAAACTGCGCTTCAGTTTTTGGCGTGGTTGAATACATCATAGCAGTCGCTAATGTTGCACCAGCTCCCGATGAATTATTTTGAATAAAGGGCTTTTCGACTTGTGCTGGCCAACCAGGCACCTGATTAATTCTTGATAATACTTCGATATACATTTGCTGCATATCAGCATCGGCATGGAAAGAGAGTAAGGTACTGGCAAAGCCATCAGAAATATTACTTTCGGTAGAAATGAGGTTATTCAAACCATACATTTGCCGCTCTAATGGCGCGATTAATGTCTGCTCAATCTCCTGTGAACCTTTACCATCCCAGCCAGTAAACAATACTATTTCCGGACGGTCAATTCTTGGTAATAGGGCATTGGGTAAGCCTAATGCAACTATCAGTCCCAGTAAAGTTAGTACTAAAGCTAAACTAACGATTAATGGTGAATGGCGTTTATTAATCATAATGAAGCTTCCTTGATACTATTAAGGTTATACTTAACTTGTTGTTTTTCGGCTAGACCTTGCTTACCAAAAGTAACCACCTGATCACCACCCTGCAAAGGTGATTTCACTAAGAAATAATCATTTTGTGTTGAAACAATATCAACCGCTAAACGATTGACTCTTTGAGTATCATTAAGCTTCCAAACATAATAGCCATCATCGGCTAGTTCTAAAGCATCGTGCGGAACCCGAGAAACATCTTGAGTCAGATAACTGACCACAACTTGTAAGCGCTCACCTAATAACAGTGTTTGCTTCATGTTATTATTAGTACGTAAATAGAGAGCCAGCGTTTGACTGTCTTCTTTTAGGGAAATAGTGCTTCTATCAAGTGTTAGATCATTAATACCATTAAGGGTAAATATTGCTGTGTTTAGCTGGTTATGTTGACGATACTTTTTTAATGGTAGCTCACAAATTAACTCTTTATTTTCGATCGGTTGTAGTTTTAATATCGTTTGACCGTCAGAAAGATATTCTCCTGGCTGTGACTTCAACTTCAGTATCTGACCATTAACAGGAGAAAAATGCTGTAAGTTCTTTTTTCGGTATTGCAGCTCTTGTAATTGCTGTTCTAGTTTTCTCTTCGATAATTTCGCTTGTATTGAAAGGCGGTACATATCATTTAGCCGTGATGACGAAACTAAGCTCTGTTTATTTAACAACTGTATACGCTGGTATTCAGCAGCAGTATAATCCTGCTGTACGCTTGCACTTTCAATGTCAATTTTCATGCGCTCAATATTTTGTGTTATGTAATAACTGTCTTGTTCAGCAATCAGTTGTCCATAAGTTACTTGAGAGCCTTCCGGCAATGCCCATTTAAGTCTTGCGGAGTTATGACTAGATACTAGATAAATATTAGGAGTTTCTACTTCACAATAAATAGTATGCGCAGCGCCATGACTCCAAGGCTCTACTTTAGCAACTTCAACTAGTTTGATTGTTTCTGCCGCTGCAACAGCAGGTAATAACATGATAAAAAGACTTATATATTTGCACTTTCTAGCGATTAACGTTAAGGAAAGCTGTTGACTATTATGTTTCATAATTTATTATTCTTTGGGTTAAATTAAACAATGGCGCTAGTAGATGCCTTTTATCCATGACCAGCAAAGGAAACATGGTGACCTTATGTTACTATGGCATGGTCACAAATAGTCATGTAGGCTAAATTGTTGAAATAATAGTGAAATAACACTTAAGTATTGGTTTTATGCATAATCAAACAGGTAAAATTAAAATAGGTGAATTTATTCTTAACAGAACAAGTTCGACCCTTGAATGCGCTGAAAAGTGCGTAAAGTTAGAGCCTTTACCATTAGCTTTTTTATGTTTTTTGCTAGAAAAAAAAGGCGAAATTGTTAGCCGTGAATCATTACTAAGTTCGGTATGGGGTAACCGAATAGTTTCTGATGACGCTATTCGTAAAGTGGTTAAAAACCTCAGAGAAGCACTGACCGACAATGCTAAGTCACCTCAATATATTAAAACCGTACCGATGAAAGGTTATTGTTTGATAGCAGAGGTTATTGAGCTTGAACAAGAAAAACCTACCGCCCTCAAACATCTTCCAATGAAAAGAGTTGCGGCCAGTTTTATTTTATTAATCATTATATTGCTCACTCTATATTCAAATTATTTTACTTCAAAGCCGGTGCAATCGTCGACTGAAGAAGCGCCAACCATTGAACGATTAACTAATCTATCGGGCTCAGAGGTCAGTGCTGATTACAGTGAAAGTAACAAAACCTTAGTTTTTCTTCATCGAGTAAATAATACCGATCCCTGGCAGTTATATAGTAAAAACTTGATGTCAGGACTAGTGCACCGATTAACGTGGGATAAAGGCAATTATTACAAAGCATTATTTTCCCCTAATGGTGAAACCATCGTTTATTGGCGGGTTGATGAATTCAGTAATAATGTTTATTTAAGTCATTTTAATGAAGACCGAGGATTATCAAAAATCACTCAGTTAAATAAGGACAACATCTCCTATGTGCCATTGTCTTGGTCTGTTGATGGCAAGGCAATTTATGTCACTAATTATGTGATGGACTCTAAGGTACAGGCGTTATTTAAGCTGGATATAAAAAGCAAAAAAATACAACAGCTCACCTTTCCAAATACCGAAGGTTATGGTGACTATTTAGCCCAAGAGTCACCCGACGGTAAGTACTTAGCGGTATTGAGAAATGTTTCTGACCGTAAATACATGCTGCTTATTATTGAAAGAGGCAGTAAAAAAATAATCGTAAAAAAGCCAATTTCTTTTTATGCTAGCTCCCTTGTTTGGAATGCTGCAGGCGATAGCTTTGCTATGTCGAGTTTTAAAGGAGATTTTTATTACTATTCTTTAGCTGACGAACAATTGGTTGAACAAAAGGGCAGTACGCCTGGTATCAATGATGCGTTTTATAGTTGTGGTGAACAGTGTTTCTATATGCGTCAGCATGATATTAATTACACCGATATCAAAGAAATCCCCAACCCATTTATTGATACAAATCAGTTGTCAACTGTGCATATTGAGTCGAATAATGCAGAATTCCACCCCTTTTATAATACTGATGGCAGCACTTTATATTACACTGCTAAAGATACAAAACAAGCCAATGTTATACGACAAGTTTTAGGTAGTGCACCCGAAGTAATGCACAGTTTTAACCCTAGGTATATTGTTACCGATTTAAGTATTAACCAGCAGGAAACTTTACTGTTAGGAAAAGTTGAAGAACGTATCTTTATTTTGGATTTGCTCACTAAAGAGCTAACCTATATTACTAGTGCTTTAGAAATTGTTAGCAATCCTACGTGGAGTGCCCCAGGTAATAGAATTTATTTTGCTAGAGTAGAACAGCACAAAAAAATCTTGCTTCAATATGACATTTCTACTGACCAGCTGACTCGTTTATCAGCAGGAATAATTCACCGAAAAGAGTTAATTGATGGTCGTGTTTTTGTTGTTAATGAAAACAATGAATTGTATGAATTAAGTGCTGATAATAACCTAAGCTTTATTATCGAATTACCCATTGTTTATAGTAACCACTGGCATATACAGGGAGATTATCTCTATTTTAGTCAAAATGGTGATATTGATTTTTACCTAACTCGGTTAAATTTGAAGTCTAAGCTTCAAGAAAATCGTTTGATGGCAAAAAATACTTGGGCGAAAGAGTTTTATTTACACCCTGATGGAAAACGTTTATTAATTACCCAGTCGTTGTTGGCAAATAGCAACCTAGTTAAGGTGGATTGGCATTGATATAGCTTAGAGTATTCTGTGAATACGTATAACTTGTTACGTCTATATACTTATTTCAAAGTTTGCATACTGGACTTAAAACATTCAAAATAATATACCGATAGGCTTTGAGTACTTTTCCCGTATTTCTAAGACGTAATCCAACAATATATAATACTACTCATAGTGGGCTCTAAATCATATGCTAATAAAACTGGGAATTTGGTTTCTTGATACTCAAACAGGTGATTTGTCAAAGGATGTTCATTCAGCCACGGACGAAAACAAGCGTTTAGATCATACCCCACTAGCTTTACTGCTATGTTTGTTTAAATATCGTGGCCAAGATGTCACTAAAGATATTATGTTAGCTGAAGTTTGGCCAAATAAAGT
>ENA-ORXI01001941-ORXI01001941.1-sediment-metagenome-genome-assembly--contig:-NODE-1941-length-15540-cov-4.651685_pt1 | contig 15540 bp, 13 predicted proteins | sample MGYA00237861_ERZ511468 | MGnify/ENA primary metagenome ERZ511468 (study PRJEB26299, sample SAMN06266213) | sediment metagenome | isolation source: Hudson Canyon methane seep mesocosm | place... | reverse complement strand
TTAAAAATTATAGAAGTTCAAATTATTTGACAAATTATTCTTCAGCATACCAACCCGTAAAATGGTTAACCTATATAGACTTTAAAATTTGGGTAGCAGAGGTCTTAATGACGAAAATAGACAGAATGTCAATGGCACATTCTTTGGAATTAAGAGCCCCCTTTTTGGATCATAAATTGGTTGAGTATTTATTGCAAGTTGATGATAAAATAAAATGCGGAAATACAAACAAATATTTATTAAAACAAATTGCATACAAATACTTGCCTAAAGAGATTGTTGATAGAAGAAAAAAAGGATTTTCATCTCCTTTTATTGAATGGTTGTATTCTGAGTATAAAGATGAAGTTTTACAAACTATATTGAGGGTTAATAAAAAATTAGATATTTTTAATGAAGAATTTGTTGTATTTTTATGTAATGAAGCAAAAGAAAAACGATTTAAACAGCATGTTTGGAATCTGTACATTTTTGCAAGATGGTTTGAAAAGGTTTATTTATGATTTGGTTTGATTTAGTAACTCCGAAATCTGTTCTTTTTTTTATTCCTATAATAAAAGAGATAGAAAAAAGAGATCGTAAAGTTTTGGTAACAGCTAGAGAAGGAAATGGGTATTCAGAAGTTGTTGAATTATTAAGACTGTATAAGATAGACTTTGTTAATAGAGGGGAGTTTGGTGGCGCATGTTTAAAAGATAAACTTCATGCATCCATTGAAAGACAGAAGTCTTTAATGGAATTTGTGACTCTTTAAGATATTGATAGACTGATTTGTCTATGCTCTGTTGATGCAAATAGGGTTGCTTTTGGATTAGGAATACCTATCGTTAATTTTTATGATATCCCATTATCTGATTATACAACAAATTTTAAAAAAGCCTTACCTCAAGCCCGACTTACATTGCCTTTGTCCACGAAAGTATTTAAACCTTTTGTTGTACCAGATGAGATTTTTCTGAGATTTTCTCTAGATGAGGAACAAATTTTTGACTATAATTTTATAGACCCTTTAATTTGGTTAGATGATTTTATCCCAGATATCAAAATATTAGAAAAAATACTAGAACCATATAATTTAGATTTATCAAAGCATCTAATTATTGTAAGAGAAGAAGAATATAAATCTTCATATGTTGATAAAAAGTATCCCATTCTTTATGATGCAATGAAAGAAATATATGAGAGTACAGAAGCAAATATAATAATTATCCCAAGGTATGAAACAGAGTATTTAATCAAAGAATTCCCTTTTACTACAGTATTGAAAGAAAAAGTTATACTACAACACTTATTGGCATATGCCGATTTATTTATTGGAGGAGGAGGTACTTTAAATACGGAAGCTTGTTATTTTAATACTCCCACAATTTCTACAAGAAGTTTTATTTGTCACTATGATAAATATCAAATTGATCATGAGCTCATGATTTGGGTGGATACAAAGGATGAGTTATTGCAGAATGTAAAAAGAATATTAAATTATAGTAGAGAGGATATTACAAAGAAAAATGTCTTTTCTTCAATGAATTTGAATATTTCAAAAATGGTAGATAATATTTTAGAATAGATATTTTATAATGACACTTTCCAGATACAGTAATACTTCCTTATATTGTTTTTCATAAAGGAGTGTATTTTTTGTATATTGGCTATATGGAGCGATGAGTTTTAAAAATTTCTCAATAATTTGAAGGACTGATGAGTTTATAAAGTTACTTCTTAGTCGAGCAAGGTCTTTTTCAATATTTTGTAGTTTTAGATTCTTGAGTTTGTGTAAAACTTTTTTTTCTTTTTTTAGGAAAGAAATATCTTTTTGATTTAAACCTTTTTTACACTGTAGTATTAATATATCATGTAATTCATTTTTTAGGTTACTCTTATCTATTAAAGTAAAATTATTTGGATTTATGTCCGTAACTTTTAATGGGATAGTATTTTTAAAATAGGCCCCATCTGATAAATTAGAGATGGATACTGTTGTATTATCAAGTAGTATTGCAATATTATCAATCATAGTTTTATAATAAATAAAAGTAGGCACTTCTTTTTGAAAGTTCCCTTTGACCATTATTACATGGTCAACGTAAGTAGTGCCTTGATGTTCTAAGTCTATCTTTTTATTTGAACTATGTAGTGAGTCATAACTTTCACCTGTTTGACTATTTATTGCTGCATCAAAACCCAATAAATATAACTCTTCTACGCCAAGTTTCAATAATAGTGAAATACCAATATCGCCTACATTTATACCAGTTACGGTTCCATATCCTTCAAATAATTCAAATGAATCTTGCATAAAAAAGGTACTAGGAGAATCTATTATTTTGACAATGTCTTCATCTGTTTTAATTGATGCTAAAATAATAGAATCTTTATAGTATTTTTTGTTGACGTCAAACTGTTTTAGTATTTCACCTTTTTTGGCATCAATTGTAATAATTATGTCTGGAATAATATTGACTGTTTCTAGTCTTTTTAATGAAGCAGAAGCAGCTACAATAATAAATTTATTTTGATGTTCAGCTAGGTATATAATGTTTTGGGAGAGAGAAGGACCTGCTCCTAAATATAATATAGGTTTTTTAGGTAAAACATTTTTTAATTGGTTTAAATTAACTATACCATTATATGAAGTATTACAATAATCGTATCCTCTTTTCATACTAATAATATATTCAGAATAAGGGTAGGTCATTTCACTGTTCTCTAGAATCTCTAAAGATACTTTGTTAACTAAGTCAAGTTCATTTTTACTTGATAGTTCAAATTGAATATGGGTATTGTACTTATAGTTATATGATAAGAAATCTTTTATACTTTCATTAAAAAAACTATCTGTAAATCCAATACAAAAAAACACTTTAGAGTCTTCACATAGTTTTGCATAGTCAGTTAAAAACAGAGATAGTCTAAATATTTCAATATTGGGTTCAATTATTAAATAAGTAGAAGCCTCAATTTTATCATGAATATCGTTTATATGTACACCCAAGATAGTTCCAATAAAGATAAACTTATTTATAGGAAAGTTAATAATATCTTTCTCTTCATCTAGAAAAGTAAGGTATTTGTTTATTTGTTCGTAGGCATTGATATGATTATTGTAATGGAATTGATCATTCAGCTTATCATCTTTTCTAATTAGTGTTAAAAAATTATCATTTTTTAGATTTTTCGCTCTATATTGAGCATCATAAAAAGGATCACAGTTGTAAGTTTTTTTTCCATCTTTATCTAATAGCTCAAAATGATTATCTATAAAGTCTATAAAGTAGTTTTCAATATTTAATTGTTCAAATTCAATTATTTGAGAGTACAAGGCTTTATTATTATTTTGTAGATAAAGGATATTTTTTTTATATAGTTGGGCTAATGTAATTTGTATTTCTTCTAAACTACTCATTGTATTGTAAATATTCCTGATTAAAAAGTATTATAAAATGAACTAGCTTTTATTATATCATAAATAAAAAAACCTAAGTCATTTTGACTTGGGTTTTAAAAAATTAGATTGAGATTAAGTTTAACTAGACTACTGTAGTAATCTGAGAACGTTTTGTGAAACTTGATTTGCCTGACTCAGAGCATAAGTCCCTGCTTGTGCTATTATGTTTTGTTTATTGAAGTTAGCACTTTCTTGAGCATAATCAACATCTCTAATAACAGACTCAGCAGCTTTGATATTAGTGTGTTGTGTACTTAAGTTTCTAACAGCAGATTCAATTTGATTTTGAGTTGAACCAAAATCGGATCGCCAAGTATTCAGTTGATCTATGGCTGTATCAATTTCAGCCATACCATCTGTTGCCATAGTTGCTGTAAATACAGCTGATGCGGCAGCATCTGCTTTTAATGAAGTAAGAGTTAATCCTGATACATTTGCTCTAACACCAGATGCTGAAGTAATGGTATTTGTTGAAGCTTCACCCATTTGAAATGTCAATGCAGCTGAACCTGTTGCATTTAGAGTAGTGCTTGCTTGGAGCAATTGCACCCCATTGTAGTTAGTTTGTATGGCAATTTGATTTAATTGGTCAAGTAGTTTACTGACATCTTTTGCAATGGCAGTACGACCAGCACTACTCGTGGTACCAGTACCAGCTTGGATAAGTTTTGTTTTAACAATGTCTAAGATATTTGATTGTTCAGCCATAGCTTTATCAGCAATTTGAAGTAAAGAAACAGCAGAATTCCCATTTGATACTGCTTGATTAACTGAACTGGCTTGAGTTCTTAGTTTATCGGCAATTGACAGTCCAGATGCATCATCACTTGCTTTATTGATTCTTAATCCCGAACTTAATTTTTCTAATGAGCTTGCTAGATTTCTTTGTGTATTTGCATTTGATTCCATTGCATTCAGAGCTGCTACATTTGTATTGATTTTCATAATCTATCCTTTTGGTTATGATCTGTGTAATTAGAAAATTACAGCCTAAATACCTTCTCAAAATTATCTGAGCATAGAATCTTATTCTTTGGCATCAATTGATACCTATACAAAGTAAAATAATAAATATTATTATAAACTCATAAGGAATTATGACACACCATTTCTTAATATTAGCTTAGCAATTATATGGAGACTATCTAATTGTTATTATTTTAAAATGAGATAACGTAGAATATAGTCTTAATATCAAGATATGTTATGTCCTAGGGCAAATAATTTTTTCTAATAAGAGGAGATATAATGTTAACTACTTTAAATAAAAAGAAGCACTTAGAAATACTTTGTATTATTCCTGCTCGCGCTGGTAGTAAGGGTATACCTAAAAAAAATATACAACTATTAGGGGCTCACCCTTTACTCACATATTCTATTGCAGCTGCAAAAACCTCTAAAAAAATAAATAAAATCATAGTTACAACGGATTCTCAAGAAATAGCTGATATTGCTCAATTATATAAGGCTGAAGTGCCATTTCTTAGACCTGCAAAGTATTCCGATGATAAAGCTATTGATATAGATTATATTTTGCATGCTTTAAAATGGTTAGAAGAAAATGAATATTATACCCCTGATTTAGTAGTTCTTTTACGACCGACAACACCTCTGAGAGATGCTACTTATATTGATAGTGCAATTATTGAATTACTTAAAGATAAAAATGCTACCTCCTTGCGCTCTTCTCATCCATCCTCAGAAGCACCATTTAAATGGTTTTACCTGAATAATAAATATTATACGACAATCAGTAAAGAATATACTTTGGATGATACTGCACTTACTAGACAATCTTTCCCTACGGCTTATGTCCCTAATGGATATGTTGATATTATAAACCCAAAGTATTTAAAACAGAAAGACTCTTTATATGGCGATAAAATATTAGGGTTTATTACCCCTGTTGGGTATGATATAGATACAAGAGAAGAATTTGAATATGTCGAATACTTATTATCTAAACAAAAATTGAAAATTTTACAATATCTCAAAAAGATGAAGGAAAAAATATAACTTCATAAAAGATAGAGGTTTTATGTTTGCCTAAAACCTCTAAAGTTTGTATTTTGACCAATATAAAGTTCATTTAATGTTTTTTTCATATTTTTCTTAACTCTGTCTTGATAATTATCTAATAATATTTCATTTGCATCAGATAATGCTTGGTAAAATTCTTTATCTGTATGAGGTGTAAAGTTACATGTCATTAAATCAGAATTAGTATGTTTGTTTTCATAAAAATCTGCTGTATCTTTTAGTAGTCCTTCTTTAACCGCGTGATGAAATATTGGCGAGCCAGGGTAGGGAGTAACAGGTCTTATTGTCCTCATTTCTGAGCCATCATCATATTTTAATAGAAAATCTACACCTTTCATTAACACTTCTCTAGTTTCTCCAATATTTCCAAATATGATATTAAAGCCTGGACTTATTCCAACATCTAAAGTAGCTTGAATTCCTGTTTCAATTTGTTTTGTTGTGAGAACCTTATCCATCACTTTTAGTATATCATTGTCAAAGGATTCAATCCCATAATTGACAAATACACAGCCAGCCTCTTTCATGAGGTTTAAAACTTTAGGTTTGGCATAATTAAGCCGACCATTACAATACCACTTGAATTTTAAACCTGAATCAATAATTGCTCGACACAAGTCCATCGTTCTACCTATAGAGGACATAAGAAGTTCATCTGAAAAATTTATATAGGTTATTCTATAAGTGTCTTGTAAAAATTTTACTTCAGCAAGAATTGACTCATTACTTCTACCTCTAAATCCTTTATCCATTCTATAACAGAAATTACAAGTAAAAGTACACCCTCTACCACTTAAAATTGGCATAGTAAAGTCAACTTTACTGGCACCTGGCATTCTCGATAAACGATAATGTTCTATATTGAACAAGTGATATGCAGGCATAGGTATAGAGTCAACATCTTCAATAAGTGGTCTTGATGGGTTGATTTGCACGTGACCATTCTCTTTTAAGTAAGAAATACCCAATACATCTTCAAGCGTTTTTTTTTCTTCTATATGATTTATCAGATCTATAAGAGTGAGTTCTCCTTCTCCCATTACAATTGCATCCGCACCCATTTTTTTTATAAAATAGTCTGGGTCTGGACTTGGACCAAATCCTCCCATGACATAAAAAGGACGTTGTTTTGAGTTATTAATTGCTTCTGAAATCATTACAGCTTTTTTAAATTCGTAATAACCTCCAATAAAACTGAGACCTACCATATCAAATTTCTCTTCGTCAAGATATTGTGTTAAGTGCTCATCAGGATAATGATGTACGTCTTGTTCGTAAATTTCAACTTCATGTCCATATTTTAAAAGTGTTCCTGCCAGATAAGCACTGGATTGGGGGAACCATTGGATGTAAGATTCATTATCATATGTTATTAATAGTACTCTCATTATAATATCCTTTAATTAATTTTATTTTATAGCTACAATCCATAAATGGCTTGCTTTTGAAGTTTCTTCCAAATAGTTTTTATACATCTGATTGAAATTTTTATCAAATAACTTTGTTTTATCTACTCCAGTTGGTTTAGCTTCTTTCATCCAATAAAGCAGATTTGAAATATCAAAATCATGAATATACTCAATTTTATAACTTTTAAAACCTACAGACTCCAATAGGTATTTCAGTGATTGTTCACAAAAATAAAATAGATGCGCTGTCCTATAATTAAAAGAGTCGAAATGTTCAGGAGTCAGTTCATGTAAAATGTCATTAAAATTTGGTGTTTTAAGATACATCTTCCCCTTGGTACCTAAACTGTCATAGATGTCTTTTAAATAATCTTTTGGTGAAGGAACGTGTTCAATAACATCAAATGAAGTTGCGATGTCAATTTTTAGTTGACTTTTCACTAAATCTTCTCCATATGAAAAAGTATGTTTGTTATTTTTATTGAGTATTTCATGAAAATGTTTACTGGGTTCAATAGCAATGGTATATTCACTGATATTTCTTACTGCTTGTAAAAAAGTACCTGCTCCTGTCCCAAAATCAGCTATAACTTTATTTCGTAGATTATGTAAACCAACTTTTGATATTTTATTTGTATCAATTACATCATGCTCTTGATAAAAATCTTCAAGATTAACAGAGTCATTGTAATCTAACCTATACTCTGGTGTTTGATAGTAGTCTTCTGGTAAAATATTCTTAATAAATTTACAACTACAATGATTACAAGAGTAGACATTGTAGTCTTCTTTGGTTTGTTTCCCAAATGAACCAGTTCTTAATTTACCTGAATAGATAACGTCAGGATTTTTATTATTACATACTTCACAATTTAACATAGCTCTCTCTTATATAATTACTTTTTAAATAGTAATGAATTCTTTTTTTAAATATTGATAAACTTTTTTTAAGTCGCACCGTTCATTACATTTATTCCCTTTAGGATAGTTTCCCGTAATATGCCACTTTCTAAATTCGGCATACTCTTCACTATTCCAAACATCTTCAAGTGATTTATCTTTAATATTACCAAAGGACATCTCCGCATTATAATCTTGTGTACATGGAACAATTTCTCCATTTGACATAACTGTTAATGAGGTCCATGGATACTCACAATATTGAGATTCGTAGTGTGATCTATTGAGTAAAGATTCATCTAAATCATTATACCAACGATTATCTAAGCTTTTTACATAAGCAAATACATCTTTATCATTCCATAACTCCATAAATCTTTTATGTTTTATAATACTCTTTTGGTCTGTTGAAAGTGCTAACATAGTACAAACTATTTTAGTTTTAAAATTATTTTCTTTTTTGAGTTGAAGGATTTCTTGGATTTTTCTATATGCATCTGTAAAGTTATTTTTATTCCCTCTGATCTCTTTTGCTTCCATATCATCTAAAGAATCAATAGAAAACTTTATTACATTTAAGCCATTTTTCATTAGGTTTGTAATTTTTTCTACATTAATATTGGCAGGAACGCAAGAAAAATATGTAGGTATATTATGTTGTGTACAAAGTTGAACCCTCTTTACAATATTGGGGTCAATTAATGGTTCTCCATATCCATGAAGAGTAAGACATTGAGAACTGACATAGAAATAAAAAGCATTTTCATTTCTTGATAATTCATTTATTCCATACTCTTCGTCAATAAATGTTAAAAACTTATCTAAATCTTCGTTAGTATGAGGTTGGGTTTGTTTAATAATATTTTCAAATCCATCATCATCAATAGTTTGGACTTTTCGAGTCATATTTGTAGTTCGAGGGCACATGATACATTTCATATTACAGTGATTACTTGTTTCAACATTAAATACATAAACTTCATGTTTATTTCTTAGTTTTTCCAGTTCAGCATATATATACTCTACATCATCATTGGTGTATTTCTTTTGGACTATATCTTTTTTTAGCAATTTCGTATTTTGAAAAAATTTTATATCATACATTTTATTTCCTGATTGTTGAAGGATATACCTACTTCTTTTATGAATCATTTTATCCAAAAGTCAGGTAGATACTTACTTAAAGTATAGCAAAGTTTTTATAGAAAAATAATACTAAATTATGATAGTTCTAAAATTTTATCTGTAATTTTTTGAATATCAATACTTTCGCTTACAGTATTGAGCTCAGGTTGCCTACTATGTATAATGGAAAAGAAGTGCTCTACTTCTTTCTCAAAAAGTTCATTTCTTTGTATCTGGAACTTGATTGTTTCATGTTGGTTATTTAGATTATATATTTCAATTGTATTTTTAATAAAATCTCCAATAATTGTTTGCTCATTGGTATTAATAGTTATTGCTCTTTCTTCTTTAATTTGAGCAAAACTTAGATTTAAACTTATTGCTGTATTTTTTGACTCGAAATTTACCATAAGATAATCTTCTGCTTCAATTCCAATACTTGAGTAGTTCCCAGAGACAGAATGAATAAGTTTTAGATCTGGAAATAGTGAATGTAGTATATCTATTTCATGAATCATGGTAAGAGTAACTCCTCCACCTTCTAGTTTTGTCGCAGCATATCTTTTTTTATAGTCCTCGTAAGGGTGCCATTTTGGCAAGTATGTTAACCATTTTGAGTGTACGAATGTTACTCTTTGTGTTTGAATTAACTCTTGTAATTTTAAAAAAACAGGATGAAACTTAGCTTGAAAGCCTATCATGCAAATTGTTTTATGTTCGAGAATGAGTTTATTAAGTAAATCTAGTTGCTTTGAATCATTTGACAATGGTTTTTCAATAAATAAATCGATACCATTTTTTGTTAATTCTAATGCATACTTAATGTGCTGACTTGTATTATTACAAATAAATGCAACATTTATCTTATCTATATCTTCTATATGGGTGATAAAGTTAATATTCTTATAATAAGTATAAATATCATTTGCAATAACTTTACAATCTTTTATTACATCCTTATTATTTGATTTTTTTAGTACATAATAAGAGTTACGGGGGTAGTTCTTTAGTAGGTTTTGTAAATGTCGTTGTCCAATTGAACCAAATCCAACAATTAAAATATTCATAATGAAATATCACCTAGGTATGTCAATAAATCTTTATATTTATTATTTGATAATAAGTTTTCTGCCAAATAAAAATCTTCTAGAACATCAATATCTGCTGTATGTTCTGTTTCAAAAAGATAGATATTATTTCCATGAAGAATATCAGATGTATCAAATGTTTTTGTCTTAATTATATCGACATAACCATTTGGTATAAAAGCATCTTCAAATGCTTGTCTTGGGAGATTGTAAAATTCTTTTCCCAAAGAAGATGTTAAAAAAGGTCTCATATAATTATCTTCTTTTTTGAACATTTTGTACGGTGTTAAATGGGTATTATGTGCTGACCTAAGTGCTGTAGCAATTTTATCTTTTTTAAAAAGGCTTATGGCTTTATCAATATAAGATATTTCTCTTAATGGTGTAGTAGGTCTTAAATGTACCAGTAAATCCGGAATCTCTAGATTGTTTTTTTTCAAATACTGAATATGGTATTTGAAAAACTCAATATCTGTTGAATTATCTTGTGCCAATTCCTGAGGTCGTAAATAAGGAACTGAAGCCCCATATCGCACTGCTATATCGGCAATTTCTTCTGAATCAGTTGTCACTATAGTATGTCTTATCTTATGAGACAATTGTGATGCTGCAATAGAATAAGCTATTAAAGGAAATCCTCCCAAGAGTTTTATGTTCTTTTTTGGAATACTTTTACTGCCACCTCGCGCTGGAATAATACAATCAACAATCATTAACGTTTACTTTCATTTTTGGTTTTTTAATTTGTCTCTTTGCACTTGTTCTATAGAAAGAATTTCATCTTTTTTATAGTGCAAAGCTTCATGCACAGAGCTTAAGTCTCTCACCAGTCTTGTCAGTCCACCTGGTTCTAATGATGCAGCATGATCAGTTCCCTTCCAAGTTCTGTCTTTTGTAAAGTGTCTTTCAATCCATCTTGCACCAAGAGTATATGCTGCTATGTCAAGAGAAATCCCAAGATGATGTCCTGAAAATCCAATTTCATGTATTCTATCTCCGTAAGTTGAATATAACCAATTAATCTCTAGTAATGCAACATCGCTAGCAGGGACAGGATAACCTGATGTGCAAGAATATATTAAAAGTCTTGTTTTTGCTTGATCGGTTTTTTCAAAGAATGCCACTATTTCTTCCACTTCATCTTTAGTAGTCATTCCAACAGATAACTGGACTTGGCCTTTAAATTCATCTCTTAGGACTTTTAGCATTTCAAAGTTATTATTACAAGCAGAAGGCACTTTTAGAAACTCTGGATTGAAGGTAATCATCTCTTTTGCACTGGTTACATCCCATACTGATGTGCTGTAAACAACCCCGATACTATCACAATATTCTTTTAACTCACTATGTTGTTCTTTTGTGAATTCTAAGAACTCTCTGTGCTCACCATATGTCTCTCCATAAGAGTTTTGTGCCACAGGATGAGGGGTGTTGTATTGTTCTTTTGTAAGTAGTTCTGGGTTGTTTCTTTTTTGAAATTTTATATACCCAGCACCAGACTCTTTTGCTAAGTCAATCAACTCTTTTGCTATTTTAAATTGACCCATATGATTACAACCTATTTCAGCAATAATTTTTGGTTCATTATAATCAAATTTAAATCCCATTTATTTTCCTTTTATTTTTCTTCCATATTTGTCCGAATATCTTATAATATCATCTTCTCCAAAATAATCACCTAATTGAACTTCTGTAAATAATAAGTTTTCATCAGAAGTATTTATAATTTGATGTTTACATCCCTTGGGAATAAAAACATGTTGTCCGGGATATGCATCCAGCATTGATTCTCCTAAAATTATTCGCCCTTTCCCTTTGACTATTATCCAATGTTCTTCTCGTCTTTTGTGCTCTTGTAAACTTAATTCTGAGTGAGGGAATATAACGATAATCTTTGATTGTTCATGTGATGATAAAATAGTACTTTTATAAAAACCCCATGGTCTACTGTATATCTCGTGTTCTAGTGTCTCTTTGTCAAAAGTGGAAAAGTCAAAATGAATATCAAAGTCTATATCTTCTAAAAGCATGAGGTGAAATTGTTTTTTTGTAATAATATTTATTAATATATTCTCTGCATCAACAATAGGTATGAAGTCAACTTTTTTAGATTTAAATACCGTACACATCTTTCTAAATGAGGTATCCTTACTTAAAAAAGCAAAGTCCATGTTATATATATCTACGATTTTATCATCTAAATTATAATTATTTAAAAGAGCTCTTCTTATATCTCCATCAGTTAAGGTGGCTAGTACTTTATTCTCATCGTTTACACAAACTAAAAAACCTTCATTATTATTTTCGATTAGTTGCAGGGCTTCTTTTATACTGATACTATAGTGGCATATTTTTTTCTTTAATTTTATTATTATTTTATCTTTCATATTACAGGAAATTTCTCCTTATTGTAGATATTTAGCATAAGTCAATTATACATGTCATGGCCCATATATTATAAATTTACACCTATCTTCAAGATATTTAATTCTATCCAAACATATGTAAAAAGATGATAAGATAATTTTTGATTATAAATAAATTATTTCATCTTGGATAGCATAAAAAATATAGCCTATGTTTAAATAAGGCTACAACCTTAGATTTATTACTTTTATAGTAAAATCATTGACTTTCTGGTTTATCAATAGGACATAAAATGACTCAACAAGAACAAGATTTACAAGATGCTTTACTTAATAGTTTTTTACACAATTTAAAATTTTTAGAAGAATATGATAATGATCTTTTTCATAGAATAAATTCTTTGTCAGATTTGATTAATACAAATCAATATACGGAAAGATATATCCTTGAATATATTAAGGATAATGGAGACTTTGATATCTATGATAGCGTGAATGATTCCTATATCTATAATAAAAAACCAAAACAATGGAATAACAAGGCTATCTCGAGTACTAATCTTGATTTAGTTGGTTCTATAAACTTATTAAATCCTAAACTGTATGAAGTTACAGGGGCATCAATTCCCTTTTATGAAGAAGATACAATCGAAAGGAATGAATTAGAGTTATATAAGGAAGTTGAAAAATATAAGAATATTAAAAAAGCAAGTCTATATGATAAACAAAAGAAATTAAAAGAAATTAATAAATTTCTTTTTGTAGGTACCTTACTTGGTCGACATATCCCTAAAACTGTGCAAAAGCTCAATAGTACAAATCATTTTGTTTGTGAAGAAAACCTTGAAATTTTTAGATTGTCACTTTTTGTTTGTGATTACAGCATAATGGCAAGAGATGGCAAAAGTGTGGTTTTTTCAATCATGGAAGAAGAAGATGTATTTATAAATAAATTCTATATTTTCTTTAGAAATAATAAGTTGAAAAATAATATTTTAAAATATTTTTGTAGCAACTACAATATCAGTAATTATTTTGATAGAATCATCAATGCTGCCACTGGAAATGATCCTAGTTTACATGCATATAATATTATTTTGGACAGTCTCTTAAATAGGTCAACATCAAACTTCAATAAATACAAAACACTTAAGTTTGAAGAAATTAATTTACATAAAAACATTTTTGAGGATACAAATGTAATATTCACAGGAGCAGGACCATCATTAGTCAGTAATATGGCATGGCTAAAAGAACATCAAAATAAGTTTATGGTTGTATCTATGGCGGCTGCAGTTGACACTTTACTCAAACATGATATCAAACCAGATATTATCGTAACTCTTGATTCAAGAGAAGATGCCGTAAGACAACTCTCTAATGTTGGTACCAAATTAGATAAAAATTGTATTAAGTTTATATCTCTAATCAGTAATAAAAAAATATTTGATTTTTTTAATACCAATAGTAAAACAGTATATGGTTTTGAACCAAATATTGGTTTACGAGAAAAAGGCATACTTTTAGATGGATTTAGTATTGGTGAAGTGACATTTAAAATGTTATTAAATTTAAATGTAAAAAACATCTATTTACTTGGACTTGACTTGGCATTAAATCAGAAAACGGGAGACACCCATATTCGTGGGCATGAAAGAGTGAGTACGTTTGAAATTGATAAAAACAAACAATATAATGAATCAATATTAAATCAATCTTTTTCTTTGGATAATGAAACGATTTTAACAAAAGGTAACTTTCATGATGAGGTTGTCACAACTAGAATTCTTCATCTATCTTTAAAAGATTATCTAAGAGCAATGATTATGTATAGAAAAGAGGATCAAACTATTTATAACCTCAGTGAACATGGTGCATTCATTGAAGGGACAATACCTACTAAAATTGAAACAATGAAAATGGACTTTGCCACGATTGATAAAGAAGAATTACATAAATCTTTATTAAATATCTTGGATAAAATTTCTGTTAAATTATTTGAAGATTGTGATAAAAGCAAAGTGAAACGAGAAATAGAAAAAGTAGAAGAAGTACTTGTCGAAATTGAAAAGTTTAAAAACTTAAATATTAAGTCTTATGCAGAGTTTGCCCAAGAAACAAAGTTTATTGTAGATATGGCTCATATTGGACCTGTAAATACTTATTTTTTAGAGATAGTTTCAAATTTCTATGCTGTTATAAACAGATATATTGATTTTGTCTATAATGACAGAAAATTAAAAGATAATAAAAAAATGATACAAAAATTCCGTAATATTTGGTGCGAAAGTACACAAGGTATTGCAACTCGATATATAGAGTATATGAAAAGATTATTAAAGTGATGATATTAATAAAAAACCTAAGTCTACTTGACTTAGGTTTTTTAATGTATTGAGATAATATTTTTAACTTATTGTAGTAATCTAAGAACGTTTTGTTGAATCGCATTAGATTGACTCATGGCATAAGTCCCTGCTTGTGCAACAATATTTTGTTTATTGAAGTTAGCACTTTCTTGAGCGTAATCAACATCTCTAATCACAGACTCAGCTGCTTTAATGTTTGTTTGTTGAGTACTTAAGTTTCTAATAGCTGATTCTAATTGGTTTTGAGTCGAACCAAAATCCGCTCTCCATCCATTTAGTGTATCAATAGCAGAGTCAATAGTTGTCATTTGAGCTCGTGCAGTTGATGCTGCAAAACTGGCAGAGGCATCGGCTGCTGTTTTTAATGTAGTAATAGCTAGACCTGTTTGATTGGCTCTAACACCAGCAGATGATGCTATTGTATTACCTGTTTTTTCACCCATAACAAATGTTTGGGCTGTACCTGATGCACCTGTACCTGCAGTAGTATCCGCTTGTAAGAGTTGAATACCATTGTAATTTGTTTGAACCGCAATATTATTTAACTGGTCAAGTAATTTACCTACATCTTTTGCAATAGCTGTACGACCTGCACTACTTGTAGTTGCAGTACCTGCTTGAATAAGTTTTGTTTTAACAATATCTAAAATATTAGATTGCTCACCCATCGCTTTATCTGCAATTTGAGTTAAGGCAATTGCAGAGTTTCCGTTTGACATAGCTTGACCAATAGAGCTTGCTTGTGTTCTAAGTTTATCGGCAATTGCCAACCCAGAAGCATCATCACTTGCTTTATTA
>ENA-ORXI01001940-ORXI01001940.1-sediment-metagenome-genome-assembly--contig:-NODE-1940-length-15550-cov-9.280295_pt1 | contig 15550 bp, 12 predicted proteins | sample MGYA00237861_ERZ511468 | MGnify/ENA primary metagenome ERZ511468 (study PRJEB26299, sample SAMN06266213) | sediment metagenome | isolation source: Hudson Canyon methane seep mesocosm | place... | reverse complement strand
TTTTGTTGGATTCTAGTCACCTTATCTTCAATAAATGTAAAACGCATCTCTTTAGCCCTCATCGATAGTATCTGCAAGCTCAATCAATTCACCATCAGACATTTGATAATAGCGCGGCTTGCATGGAAGAAAATAATCTTCCTCAAGGCAGTTTATGCTTGCATTGACAATAAGTAACTGACTAGCAGCGTTAAATTCCACACCCGCTTGGCTATTAAGCCCTGTTATTACATCACCGCTTATCGCATCGGTAATAGCAATCATTTGGCACTGTGTTCCACAGCCTGCCATCATGACACTGTAATGACCTGCAAAGTTAACACCGTCTTTTAGTGCGGCTCGAATACGTGTTGGGAAGGTACTGGCAAAATCACTACTTTTTGTATTCAGCGGTGCTATTGACCCAGTATATAAAGATTCAACCGGATAGTCGCCAAAGGCATATTGATGTGCCTTGCGCACTCTAAATTCAGGCAGTGTGATAGTTACACGCTGTTGCGCATAGGGATCGAACTTACCACTTAATTGACCATCGACAAGCTCCACCTGGTCATCAAGATAAAGCATCATATGGTTATCGCCTGCCGAAGAACTATAAAAGGATGTCCATTGCTCTTTTTCTTTATCAAACACCAGCAGCATGCCCCACGCAGACCAGAGTTTAAGATAACTAAACTCAACCACACGCCATCGGTTATTTTCAGCTATGTCATTAAAGACAGATCTTTCTTCAAAGTAATCTTCTTCCTCTTCGCTATCCTCTGTCTCATCAGCATCAGCTGTCTCTGTTTGAATCTGCACCAAGTGTCTTGCTTGATCCAGTAATCGTTCAAATTCTTGATAGCCAATCTGACGGGTTGGAATGGGCTCTTCTGAGTTGAGGTAAACGTCTAAATCATGCGCCTCACTGGATGGGCTAAGCGCATCATAGATCGCCATGAGTTTTTTTTCTTTTACATTTTCCTGATACATTTTTTATTACTTTTAAAGTTTTTAACCAAATTTCATTTGGATTGTGTTCAACCCAACCATTCTTTGGAAAATATTGTTTAAATTCTAGTTGTGATGAAAATAATTTTTTACCTCTAGATGAAAAGACTATAGCTCTTGTTGAAGTTGTGCCTTGATCAATAGCTAATATAGCTTTCACTATTTTAATATTCTTCTACCCGTACAAAAGTCGGGTATTTCCTGTTAATTTTCATAATAAAATATTATTTCAATTTTTACCATTTTGTTAGTATAAAACATTTATAAATTTATTTTAGATGGATGTAATTCAATGACAAAAGTAGCAATTATTGGAGCTGGACCATGTGGCTTGTCCATGTTGAGATCTTTTGAACAAGCTGAAAAAAAAGGTGAAAAAATACCTGAAATAGTTTGTTTTGATAAACAAGAAGATTGGGGAGGATTATGGAATTACAGTTGGAGAACGGGTTCCGATCAATATGGTGACCCTGTCCCTAATAGTATGTATAGATATCTTTGGTCTAATGGGCCTAAGGAATGTTTAGAATTTGCTGATTATTCTTTTGATGAACATTTTGGAAAACCAATTCCATCTTTTCCACCTAGAGAAGTTTTATACGATTACATTTTAGGTAGAGTTAAAAAGGGAAATTTAAAAGATAAAATTAGATTTAATAATAATGTTACCAATGTTACCTATAATGGGAATAATTTTGAAATTACTTCTCTCGATAAAAAGAATAATAAAATTTCTAAAGATGTATTCGATTATGTGATTGTATCAACTGGTCATTTTTCAGTTCCATTCATTCCAGAATATCCGGGAATGAAAGCGTTTCCTGGAAGAATAATGCACTCTCATGATTTTAGAGATGCGGAAGAGTTTAGAGACAAAAATGTTATTGTTTTGGGAAGCAGTTATTCTGCAGAAGATGTGGCTCTTCAGTGTCATAAGTACGGAGCAAAAAGTGTAACTATAGGTTATAGACATAATCCCATGGGATTTAAATGGCCAAAAGGAATGAAAGAAGTTTTTCATTTAGATAGACTTGAAGGTAATAAAGCAATTTTTAAAGATGGTCATGAACAAGAAGCAGATGCTATAATTTTATGCACTGGTTATCTTCATCATTTTCCTTTTTTATCTGAAGATCTTAAATTAAAAACAGGAAACAGATTATATCCACCCATGCTATATAAAGGTGTGGTTTGGCAAAATAATCACAAATTAATATATTTAGGTATGCAAGATCAATTTCATACTTTTAATATGTTTGATTGTCAGGCCTGGTTTGCAAGAGATGTTGTAATGGGAAAGATTAAAATTCCAAATAATTCAGAAATAGAAAAAGATATAAATAAATGGGTATCAATGGAAGAAAAATTAGAAAATCCTGATCAAATGATAGATTTTCAAACTGAGTACACAAAAGAACTTCATGATTTATCTGATTACCCAAAAATTGATTTTGAATTAATTAGAAAAAATTTTAAAGAATGGGAGCACCATAAAGTAGAAAATATTATGACATATAGAAATAAATCTTTTCCTTCGCCAGTAACTGGATCAGTTGCTCCGATACATCATACAACTTGGGGAGCTGCAATGGATGATTCTTTAAAAACCTTTTTAAATCAATCAAAAAATTAAGTTACTTTACCAACTAATCTCTAATTTTTTATTTTCACATATAGATTTTAGAACGCTAAACATTAAAGGAAAATCTTTTTCTTTAAGATCTTTAAAAATTTTTGGACCTATTTCAAATGCAAGTTCTGCACCCTCAACCGTTATATCTTTCATGTATAATTGCTTTGCATCTTTATATAAATGGCCCTGTCCAAGATATTTTCCCATTAAGCTATTTCTTCCTCCAATAGCACTAACATAAAGATCTCCTAGCCCAGCTAGTCCATAAACTGTTTCTGAATTACCACCATAAAGAGATACAAATTCTACCATTTCAGAAATTGATCTATGTATTAATGATGCTGATGTATTTAAGTAAAATTTTGATTGAATTTCAATGGAAGCTTTTGAGTTACTTAATCCTTCAGAGGCTCCAATTAACATAGAATAAATATTTTTAATTGCTCCTGAAATCTCAACACCTTGAATATCGCTTGATATTTCTGTTGAATAATAATCCGTTGAAATAATTTTTTTCAGAAATTGTGCTTCCTTAATATTTGAATTAGCTATTACAGTTCCGGTTCTCATTTTATTTGCCAATCCAGTTGCCAAACAGGGGCCTTTAATTGCTGAAATATTTATTTCACTATGACCTTTTTCTTTCAGTAAAGTTATTATTTTTTCTGAAAGGGTAATTAGCTCATCTTTCTCTACTGAAAGACCTTTTGTTAATAAAACTATTGGAAGTTTTTTTTTATAAAATTTTGAAATTTCCTCAACAAACCATTTTATGCCTATTGAGCTGATTGCTGCTACAATTACATCTGCACCTTTTTCAATTATAGCTTTTAAATTTTCAAATCTTTCAATTGTAAGTTTTGAGGGTAAATTAGTTTTTAAAGCAGGATGAAAATTTTTATTTTTCTTAATAGATGTAATGAGTTCATTTTCTAAATGAGTGCCAATTAATGTTACATCATTGTCGTTATCTACACAGGGAACAGTAAATGCCGAACCCATTGCACCAGCTCCTATAATAACAATTTTTTTCATTTCTATATCCTAAATCAAAGTTCTCTTAATTGCTTGTTCCCAACCTTTCAATAGTTTAATTCTACTTGATTTATTAATCTTAGGGTCAAATCTTTTATCGATTTTCCACCTTCTGGAGATAGATTTTAAAGATTTAAATTCTCCAATATAAAGCCCCGCAACAAATGCTGCCCCAAGAGCAGTAGTTTCGTTAATTTTTGGCCTTATTACTTTTACATCTAGAATATTTGAGAGAAATTGTGAAAACCAATTGTTTAAAACCATTCCACCATCAACTTTAACTTCTCTAGGTTTCAGCCCATCTTTGTTCATTGCTTTAAATAAATCAAAACTTTGATAAGCAACTGACTCGAGAACTGCTCTAACAATATCTTTCCAATCCGTATTTCTTGTTAATCCACTCAACAATCCTCTAGAATTAGGACTCCAATAAGGAGCGCCTAATCCAGTAAAAGCTGGAACTAAATAAACTCCATTATTGCTTTTTCTAGACTTTGCAATTTTTTCGGTTTCATAAGCATTATTTATTAATTTTATTTTATCTCTTATCCATTGCACTCCTGCACCAGCAGTAAATATTGATCCTTCTAGTGCATAAGTAGTTTTATTATTAATTCTATAACAGATAGTAGTTAGCAGTTTATGTTTTGAAAATATTTTTTTTGAACCAGTATTCATTAATACAAAAGCCCCTGTTCCATATGTGCTTTTTACAGAACCAGGTGAAAAGCAACACTGTCCTATAGTTGCCGCTTGTTGATCACCAACTACACCATTAATAGGAATTGATTTTCCTATTATAGATTTTTTTGTGATTCCAAAATTATCCGCAGAATTTTTTACTTCAGGTAAAATGTTTTTTGAAATATTAAAAAGTTTTAAGATTTCATTATCCCACTTGTTGCTATTAATATTATACAACATAGTCCTACATGCGTTAGTAGCATCTGTTGCATGAACTTTTCCAGAGGTAAGTTTCCATATCAAAAAAGTATCGATTGTTCCAAATAATAATTTTTTTTCTTTGATTAATTTTTTTGCTTTTGGAACATTTTTAATTATCCATCTTGCTTTTGTGGCTGAAAAATACGGATCTAAAAATAAGCCTGTTTTTTTTCTAATTTTTTTTTCTTTATTTCTTTTTTTAAGTTCATTACAAAAATCTTCTGTTCTTCTATCTTGCCATACAATTGCATTATAAACTGGTTGCCCATTTGATTTGTCCCATAAAACTGTCGTTTCTCTTTGATTTGTAATACCAATCGTTAGGATTTTGCCTTTTAATTTTTTACTTTTTATAATTACATCTGTTAATACTTTTCTTGTTGTGTTCCAAATCTCATTTGGATTATGTTCTACCCACCCATCTTTTGGAAAATATTGTGTAATTTCCTTTTGAGAAGTATAAATAGGTTTACCAGATAAACTAAATAAAATAGCTCTACTGGATGTAGTGCCCTGGTCAATGGCAACAAGAAATCTTTTCACAATTTTAATCTATGCCAAGATGCTTTTTCCTTTTTTCCACCCAAGTTCGAATTAAATTATCAAATATCAGAGCTATGAAAGCGACACAAATACCAAGTATTAATCCTTTACCCCCACCTGCTTTATCAGATAAAGCTTTTAGAATATATTGTCCTAAATCTTCTGTTCCAATAAATGCCCCAATTATTACCATAAACAAAGCAAATACTATTGTTTGATTTAAGCCAAGCATCATGTGAGGAAACGCTATTGGAAATTCTATATTTATTAATCTTTGTAATTTTGTTACACCTGACATTGAGCCTGCATCATGCAAAGCAGGTGGAACACTTCTTAATCCCTCAACAGTGTACCTTGTAGCAGGTATAGTTGCGTAAACAATTACTGCAATTAATACCGATGTATCCGTTATACCAAAAAGCATCATTACTGGAATTAAATATACAAAAGAAGGAAATGTTTGAAAAATATCACAAACTGCCAAAATAAATTTTGTGGTATATTTATTTTGTGAACATAAAGTTCCAATAATTAATCCAATTGTGCAAGAAACAATAACTCCACATGTTGCCATATATGTTGTGACTAATGCTCTATCCCACCATGGACTTAGCGCTATAAATAATGCTAATCCACCCACTGTAAAAGCTGAACGAATTCCACCAATTATATAACCTGCTCCAACCACTAATACTAAAGTAGCAACTGCTGGCATTCTTAGATACAAGGCTCTCATTGGTTGTAATACATCTACTATCAACCAAGTATTAAATATTTTTAAAGTTTGAAAGAATGTATCCCAAATCCAATCAACACCTTTATTCCAGAAATCTGCTGTTGATAATCCTTTATTATGTGGAATCTCAGAAAAGTAATTAATACTGTCTTTAAACAAAAAAGATCCAGCGTAGGCAAATATCACTCCTATTAATACTGCTCCAGCAAAAAACAATGTATTTTTATAACGCTGAAAAAACGTCAGGTTACCAAAATAATCTTCTTGTTTATTTGCCCAAGCCAAGGACATTTTATCTAACAGTATTGCAATCAGACTAATACATAAACCGGCTTCTAATGCTAATCCAATATTCAGTTGATTTAAGGCTAACAATAAATTCCACCCTAATCCTTTAGCACCTATAAAAGCTGCAATAACCGCCATAGAAAAACACACCATAATGACCTGATTCACTCCAATTAAAATGTCTCTTCTTGCAGTTGGAATTAATACTTTGAGCATAAGTTGCCAATTATTACATCCACTCATTTTACCAGCTTCAATAACTTCAGGAGATACTCCTCTAAGTCCTAACAAAGTTAATAGGATCATTGGTGGAATAGCAACAACCATTGTTATAATAACTGCAGCATGATCTCCAATGCCAAACAGAACCATTGCAGGAACTAGAACTGCATATTGTGGCATGGTCTGCATCACTAGGAGTATAGGATATAAAGCTTTCTCAACACGTTTGCTTTTGTAAGCCATAATGCCTAAGCTCAAACCAAAAATAAAAGAAAGTGGTGCTGCAACCAATATAAAAGAAAGTGTTTGCATCGAAGGTTTCCATTGACCAAATACAGAAATATAAATCATGACTAAACCAGCGAATATAGCCAGACCCTTACCACTCAGTTTGTAACATAATATTACTGCACCCGCTGCAACGATTGTCCAAGGTAAACCTGGCAGTTCTGCCCATGGATTTTTATCTATCCAGTCCCAACTGGTAAATGCGACAACTGTTTTAGCACCACCTAATAAAATTTCTCTAATCAATTCAATAAGAAATGTCATAGATGCAGTTATATTTCTTGTTATTTGTAGTACTAAAGGTCGAGTTCTGTATTCTTGAAGATCTTCATTCCAAAACTCCATTGGCATCCATTCATTCAATAAGAAAAACAAAGAGTCATTTACCCAAATAGGTAACCATCCAAGTAAAGGAGGTAGTCTCCACAAGACATCAAATGCATAATACCTTACTTCTGTGCCAAATAGTGTGTAAGTACTTTGATTAGGGTCTTTAATGAATTCAGCTTGACCTCTTATAAATTTGTAGGTTTCAGGAACATCAATTGCAAAGCATAAGGCAAAAAATACAACTAACAAAAATAACCATTGAAATAATTTTGGATATTTTTTTAATAATTCCATATTTTATTCTTTATTTTTTCTCCCCCCAAAAACAGTATGAATTATTTTTGAAGGATGAACAGTTCCAACAATTTTATTATTTTCGTCAGTTACACCTACAGATTTTTCTTGAGTTAAAATCTTTTCAGCTACGTTTTCAATTATTTCGTTTTTTGAAACTTTTAAATCACTTAAATCTTTAACATCATCAACGGGATCCATTACCGCCTCTATTTTCAATACTTTTTCTCTAGGAACTTCTTCTGTAAATTTTCTAACGTATTCTGTGGCTGGATTTAAAACAATTTTGGCTGGAGTATCTAATTGCTCTATTATGCCGTCCTTCATTATTGCTATTCTATCCGCAAGCCTAAGAGCTTCGTCAAAATCATGAGTAATAAACATGATTGTTTTTTTTAAAACACCTTGCAGTCTTAAAAATTCATCTTGCATTTCTTTTCTGATTAATGGATCAAGAGCAGAAAAAGGTTCGTCTAAAAACCAAATATCAGGTTCAACAGCTAATGATCGAGCGATACCTACTCTTTGTTGTTGTCCACCTGAAAGTTCTCTTGGAAAATAATTTTCTCTTCCATCAAGCCCAACAAGTTTAACCATCTCCATAGCTTTATTAATACTATCTTCAGTTTTAATTCCTTTAATTTGAAGTGGGAAAGCAATATTTTCCAAAACTGTTTTGTGTGGAAGTAAAGCAAAACTTTGAAAGACCATTCCCATTTTATTTCTTCTAAGTTCAATCAGTTCTTTGTTTTTTAATGAGAGTAAATCTTGGCCTTCTATATAAATTTTTCCATCTGTGGCGTCTGTTAATCTAGAAATACATCTTAATAATGTAGATTTTCCTGAGCCAGATAACCCCATAACAACCAACATTTCTCCTTTTGAAACCTCAAAAGAAGCATTGTTCACACCTACTATACATCCGTTTTCTTGGAATGTTTTTGCATCCACATTTCCATTTGCTTCTTGAAGCATCTTTTTCGCATTTGCTCCAAAAATTTTATATACAGAATCGCATTTAATTACCGCTTCAGCCATAATCTTTTAACAAGTTATACGAAATTTAGTAAAAATAAAATCTATATAATTGTTGTTTTACCTCCTTAAAAATTTTTAATAAAATAAACTCTTGTATCAATTCCGGTATTAAAAAAACTTAAAACCTCTCCACTAACAGTAATTGTTTCATTTACTCCAACATTACTTCCAGTTACAACAAAACCAGCAAAGCATTTATTTTTCTCTTTGTCCCACTTAACAAATGTTTCTTTAATATCATTACCGTTAATAGTATATATGTGTTTAGCTTGAAAATTTGTTAAATTAGCGCCCATAACAGAACGCTGAGATACAATTTTTGTTGCATCGCAAACTGCTTCGTGTTGTTCTTCGGACAATTTATGGCCTTTAGTTCCTTCATAGGGTACTAAAATACCTGATGGAAGGCTTGAAATCAGTTTGCTTAGTGTTCTTTCTTGTGCAATTCTTTCCTCTTCTAATTTCATTTTTCTAACTAATTCATCACCTCCACCCCAAAAAATATTTAAAATAGCAAAAGATAAAATTACGATAACTGTTATAGTAACAAGACCACCAAGTTGTCTAACTGGTTCGGGTAACTCCCTTAATTTATTTAAATATCTATTTTGTAGCATTATTTTAATTATTCTTGTAATTTACCGTTTTTCCAAATTCCTGTTTTTTCTTTTCCATCAGACCAAGTAAATGTTCCTTCACCATTCATAAAACCATTGGCCCATTCTCCTTCATAAGTTGCACCATTTGGAAAGGTTAAAATTCCTTGACCGCTCCACTCACTATTTTTAAATTCACCTTTATAAATATATCCATTTGGCCAAATTTCAGTTCCTTGACCATGTTTTTGTGTACCAACCCAATTCCCTTCATAAGTTGTTTTGTCTGTATAAGTCCATTTACCAAAACCATTTTCACAATTTCCTTCACAACCTGTCTTTCGAGCTGATACTGAAGTCGTAATTAAAAAACTTAAAATTATATAAAAGATATATTTTTTCATTGTTACATTTTACACGAAATTATATAAAAAAAAATCAGACATTTTTCTCTCTTTTTTTGCATAAATAAAAAGAAATATCTTTTTCTGAGTTTGCCTTTTGTACATTTTTTGTAATTTCATGAACTAATTCGCCTGATTTTCTATTTATAATGCCGGATTCTGAGTAATTATTTTCTTGGTCGATTGCTTTAAATAAAACCACATCTTTATCTACTATTTTAACATTTAACTTTGTTATATCTGAAAGAAATAAAGATAATCCGTTAATCAAAAGTGTTTCTGGTTTTTTTGCTTCAATATCAAGTTTATCTAAACCCTTATCATCTAAATCTTTAGCTAAAAAAGTTTGATAATTGTATTCAGAATTCTTAAGTATTTTTTTTTCTAAATCACATACAAAACTAAGATTAATATCCTCTTGAATATCTATATCATTTGCTAATGAAAAATTAAAAAATAGTAAGCTAAGAGATATATAGAAAAAACATTTTATCATTAAAATAATTTGAATTTTTAATTTACTTCCATTTTGAAGTTAAAATATAAAAAAAATCCCCCCCGACATAATATCGGGAGAGATTATAATTTGTTAGCTTTAATCCTTATTTATTTAGTAAAAGCTTTCCAAACAGACTCGTTATCAGCAAGCCATTTTTTACCTGCATCTTCGTGAGTCATTTTGTCAACGTCAACTAAAGCTGCCATTGCACCAATTTGACCTGTAGAGAATGACATTTTCTTAAACGCTTTTGCTGCCGCCGGATGAGATTTTGTCCAGTCTGCATTTACAGCCTTTTTCAAATAACCATCTGGTGAACCACATTTTCCATCACCACCATCTTCTGGTCTACAACCAGCAGTGTATGGAGGGAAGTCTATAAATGTAAAACCAGCACCATCTGTAAAGTTTGGTGTCCAGTTGAATATTATAGTTCCTCTTCCTTCTTTTTTAGCTGCTGCTAATTCTGCCCAAAGTGCATCTGCACTTCCAGCAAATTTAACTACCCAAAGATCTCCTAACCCTAAAGCATCAATTCTTTGAGGTATTAAATCTCCGTGCCAAGTTTGTGGTCCTTCAAGCATTCGTCCTTTTCCACCAGAGTCTGGTGTTGCAAAAGCTTTTGCACAATCAGGACTTTTTAAAGCATTCCAATCTGGAAGACCTGGGCATAAATCAGCAACCCAGTTTGGATATCCCATATCCTCAAGAGTTCTTGCTTCATGATCTCCCCAGTCTAGTAAACCGCCAGCATCAAGAGCTGTTGTAAATGATTTACCAAAAGCAGATTCCCAAACTTCGTGCGATATATCTACATCGCCAATACGAATAGATTCGTATACCGCTTGTGAGTCAGCTGGTACATATTCCACATTGTTTCCCATACTTTCAAAAATTCCACCGATCACGTAAGCCATTACAACTTGACTTGACCAATTGTGTGTTGGAATTCTGATGGGTTTTTTACTGTCAGCTGCTTGAACCGTAGTAAAACTCACTAACGTAATCAAAACAGCAGATATTAAAGACAATAGTCTTTTCATTACCCCTCCTTATTAATTTATTATTAATAATTATTAATATGTTGTGATTATGCCTCTATTTGTAATGCTTAGTCAACATTGAATGCTTATATTTATTATATATTGTTGTTATAAGCTTCTGATTTAGCTTTTGCTTATAAGTATAGGTTTTACTTAGAAGTAATGTATTGATACGATTGGTCATAATGTTAACAAGCCTTCATATAAAAAACCCTGGTTTAAGAACTTTACCACCTGGAGTTGAAAGATATTATGTAAGGGGTGGTGGCTTATCAGTAATAGAAGTCTTGCCAGAAGACAAAATAGAAATTGTTAATGATGAAGGTAAACAAACTTGTGAAATAATTGTTTTCAATTCAAAGGGTAAAAGTGATTTATCAATATTAAATTTAAAAGAAAATTCTAACGCTAATTTTTCAAAAAAAACAATTTCTCTAGACGAAAAAATTTCTAAGTTATTTAAACGTAAAAAATTTAATCTAGATAAAGCTAAATCATCAATAATATTTGATAAAGATTGTGTAATGGGTGAAAAGATAACTTTACAATCAAAAGATAAATGTACTGTTATGCTTGCGGCACCTGGGGAAGCAATGAATATTCATGAACAAAATCCTCCAACAGATTTAACAATTTTTTTAAATAAATCTAAGTTTGAAGAAACAGTAGAACAGTATGTTTTGCCTGAACCACTTTATGATCCAACTAATGAAAAACTTATTAAAAGAAGAACTGCCGAAACTTATGAGGTGAAAGCCGGAGAATATATCCAAATAATTGATCCTGCTGGAAGACAATGTTCTGATTTTTTAGCTTTTGACTCACATAAATTAAATGATGGAATTGAAAGTTTAATTGACCCTACTGCAACTCGAACTTTCATGGGTTCTGCCTACCCTACTCCAGGTTTATTTTCAAAATTTTTTGATGCAGAACATGATCCAGTAATCGAAGTTATAAGAGACACAGTTGGTAGACATGACACTTTTAATTATGCATGTACTGCAAAATATTATGAGGATATGGGATATATGGGTCATATCAATTGTTCAGAAAATTTTAATGATGTTTTAAAAAAATACGATGTCAAATCAAGAAAAGGTTGGACAGCAATAAACCTTTTTTTTAACACTGCAATTGATGCTAATAATGTTGCTTCTTTTGATGAGCCCTGGTCAAGACCAGGTGATTATGTATTATTTAGAGCTTTAAAAGATTTAACTTGTGCTTCTTCAGCCTGTCCTTGCGATGTTGATCCAGCAAATGGATGGAATCCTACTGATATATTTGTTAGAACTTATCCTAAAGAAAAAAAAATTTCGAAAGGAGTAGCTTTTAGAGTGAATACAGATTCAGAACCTAAACTAACAAAAGAAACTGGTTTTCATAAAAAAACATCCAATCTTACAAAAAATTTTATAAACTATAATGGTTATTGGTTAGCAAATAATTATACAAATTATGGAGCAATCAAAGAATACACAACTTGTAGAGAAAGTGCGATCGTAACTGATCTTTCTCCTTTAAGAAAATTTGAAATTTTAGGCCCGGATGCAGAAAATTTAATGCAATATACTCTTACTCGTAATGTAAAAAAATTATCAGTTGGACAAATTGTTTATACAGCAATGTGTTATGAAAATGGATGTATGATTGATGATGGTACAATAATGAAATTAGGACAAGATAATTTCAGATGGGTTGGTGGCCAAGAATATGGTGGTGAATGGTTAAAAGAACAAGCAAAAAAGAAAAATTTTAAAGTTTGGGTAAAATCATCAACAGATCAAATCCACAATATTGCTGTTCAAGGACCAAATAGCAGAAAAATTTTACAAAAATTTGTATGGACACCTGACACTCAACCTTCCATTCAAAATCTTGAATGGTTTAGATTAACTATAGCAAGAATAGATAGTGTAACGGGCATCCCTATTGTTGTTTCAAGAACTGGTTATACTGGGGAATTAGGTTATGAAATATGGTGTCACCCAAAAGATGCTAGTGCTGTTTGGGATAAAGTTTGGGAATCAGGTAAAGAATTTAATATAGCTCCTCTTGGTTTAGAGGCCTTAGACATGGTTCGTATTGAAGCAGGACTAATTTTTTATGGATATGAATTTGATGACAAAACAGATCCTTTTGAAGCAGGAATAGGGTTTACCGTACCTCTTAAAACAAAAGAAGATGATTTTATAGGTAAAGAAGAATTAATAAAAAGAAAAGCAAATCCACAAAAAAAACTAGTTGGCTTAGAGCTTGTTGGTCATGAGCCAGCTGCAAATGGTGATACAGTTCATATTGGAAGAGGGCAAGTGGGCGTTGTAACTAGTGCAATGTTGTCAAAAACTCTTAATAAAAATATTGCTCTTTGTAGAATAGATACAAAATATTCAGAAATTGGTACAGATGTTGAAGTTGGAAAGATTGATGGTCATCAAAAAAGAATTGGTGCAAAAGTTGTTGCTTTTCCTTTTTATGACCCTACAAAATCAAAGGTAAGAGCATAAAATGATAAAAACTACAAAAGAACTTTTAAAATTTTGGGAAGAGCAAATGAAACAGTCACATCGTTCAAGTAATTACTTTTTTAGAAAGTCTCCTTCGCATTATCATATGATGTTAATTGTAATGGCGGCATATAAAGAAATGCGAAATATATCTGTAGAAGAATTAAAAACACAATTATTTAAAACATCAAGACCGAAATCTGCTTTAATAATTAATGAAGCTTGTGAAAAAGGTTTTTTTGTTTTGGAAAGAACTTCAACCGATCAAAGAAAAAAAAATATTAAGCCAACTGAATCTTTTGAAAAAGAATTTAACGAATACCTTACAACTCTAAAAAATATTACTCTTTAACCTACGTTCTTCATTGCTGCCGCGATCCCAGCAATTGTAACTAACATTGCATCTATTAGAAGTTTTTTATCTTTAGTTTTTAATTTTTTTTTATAAAGTTTTTTCATAATATCAGCTTGTAATATGTTTAAAACTTCAGCATACGTATTTCTTTTTCTAATAGATTCTCTGTATCCTTTTCGTTGTTCTAAAATATAATTTGGTATTATTTTTCTATTCAAATAAATTAAAGTTGACAATTGTTTTCTAAGCTTTTCACCTGTAATTTTTAGATTTTTGTCTCCTAGACATTCCTCATAAAATTTAATTATTCTCTGATCTGTTTTAGCTAAAACCATATCTAACATATCCGTCATGGCATAAAAATACGGCCATTTTTTCAGCATCTCTTTCAAAATATTTATATTTTTATTTTTAATAGCAAAATTTAATGCTTCATAAATTCCTAGCCATGCAGGCAAAAGAAAGCGAATTTGTGTCCAAGCAAAAACCCAAGGTATTGCTCTCAAGCTTTTTACATCTTTTGATTTATTTCTTTTCGATGGTCTTGAACCAATAGAAAGTTGCTCTAATAATCTTTGAGGCGTGATATTAAAATAATATCTTAAAAATTCTTTATTAAAAAAGTTATTTCTATAGGCTTTAGCAGAAACTGTGCTCATCGCGTTCATTAATTTTCGCCAATTTTTTTTTGGTTTAATTGGTGGAGCCAACGTTGCTTCTAATACAGATCCAATATAAGTGCCAAGAGTGTACTCAGCCAAAGACTCTGTTGCGTATTTTTGTTGTATAATTTCTCCTTGTTCAGTTACGCGTGTTCTTCCATTAACTGTTCCTGGAGGTTGAGATAATAATGCTTCATAAATTGGTCCTCCACCTCTTCCAACTGAACCTCCTCGTCCATGAAACAATGTAAGATCAACTTTATGTTTATTAGATAACTCTTGTAATTTTTCTTGGGTGCAATATTGAGCCCAACTTGCAGCTAGTTTCCCAGCGTCTTTACTTGAATCAGAATATCCAATCATTACCTCTTGTTTATTTTTAAAATACTTTAAGTACCAAGGTATTTTATAAATTTCTTGCATAACATGATGAGCGTTTTCAAGGTCACTTAAAGTTTCAAATAAAGGAACTGTTCTTAAACATGATTTCATTCCAGCTTCTTTTTGTAAAACTACTACAGTTAAAATATCAGACGCTTTTGATGACATTGAAATAATATAAGCTCCCAAGCATTCTCTTGGTAATTTTGAAATCATTTTAAATGTAGACCAAGTTTCCTTGTCCTCTTTATCAAAAGAAATATTTTTAGATATTAAAGGTTTTTTTGATTTAAATTCCTTAGACAAAAAGGCAATTTTTTCATTCTCAGACCATTTTTCAAAATCACCTAGACCTAAATGCTTACAAATACTTTTCATTAACTTTAAATGTCTTTTAGATTCTTGGCGTATATCAAGACGAGCTAAGTTTAGACCAAAAGAGTAAGCTCTTCTGAGTAAATCTAATATTGAGCCATCAGCAATGGCTTTGCATTTAACTTCGCATAAAGATTTATAAACAACTTTTAAAGGATTAATTATTTCAGTAATAGATTGTACTAACAGCGAATCTTTTAAAGGTTTTTTCTCATTTAAAAATATCTCAATTTCTTGCTGAGTAGTTTTTAGTTTATTTCTAATTGGTCTTAAATAGTCTCTATAAGGTTCTTGGCTATTTCCAACTTTTTTCTTTAACTGCTTTGAGCACTCGTGCATAGAAAGTTTTTGAATTATTTTTGTAAATTCTTTTTCATATAAAT
>ENA-ORXI01001939-ORXI01001939.1-sediment-metagenome-genome-assembly--contig:-NODE-1939-length-15553-cov-49.629039_pt1 | contig 15553 bp, 14 predicted proteins | sample MGYA00237861_ERZ511468 | MGnify/ENA primary metagenome ERZ511468 (study PRJEB26299, sample SAMN06266213) | sediment metagenome | isolation source: Hudson Canyon methane seep mesocosm | place... | reverse complement strand
GTGATGCATATATTACAAAAAAATGAGCCAGTAGGGCGGCGCTTAGACTTTTTAATGCAAGAAATGAATCGTGAAGCAAATACGCTAGGCTCTAAATCAGCAGATAAAGAAATGACAGGGATTGCTATAGAGTTGAAGGTATTGATTGAGCAAATGAGAGAGCAGGTACAGAATATTGAATGATGTTTCTCGTTGTTTCATTATGTTTAATAATTCAATGTAAGTCGCTATTTTAGCGACTTTATTGTTTCTAGGTGTTTACAAATTGTTCTCATTGTTTCAAAATAGTGGTGACATAAATGGTGACATGATTACGTAAATTTATTTTTATAACCAATATTTATCATTTATGTCACCACTTTATTGGTAAGTTACTGAATATAAAAACAAATGAATGATAAAAAAATAAAGTCACTAATTAAGCAAGGCGTACAAGGTCGTTATGCAGCTGGAAATGGGTTATATCTGCGCGTAGCCAATCAAAGTACTGGTTACTGGGTAGTTCGCTATACTATTCATAAAAAAAGAAGAGAGGTCACTATAGGGAAGTACCCTGAATTAACTTTGGCGAGTGCTAATTTAAAAACAGCTCATATTAAATTAGACATAAAAAATAATATTGACCCAATTGCTGAAAAAAAACGAGGAGATAATGAGTTACTGCAAACTGTTGACCACCTCGCTGAAGATTGGCTAAAAGAGTGTGAGAAGCGCTTAAAGTACCCTAATATTCCTAGGCGCGTGTATCAAAAAGATATTTCACCTCTTATTGGTGAATTAAATATTGAGCAAGTTAACCCGCGTGATATTCGTGCAATTATCCATCGTATATCGGATAGTAATAGACCTACTGTTGCCAATGATGCATTGATGTACTGTAAACAGTTATTTAGGCATGCTATTAAATTAGATTTGAGGGAAACCAACCCAGCTGAAGCATTTAATGTGAGTGATGCAGGTGGATTAGAGAAAAGTCGAAGTCGAGCATTATCCATAGATGAAATAAAAAATTTATTTCTTTGTTTAAGGGCAAATAAAGACCAGTTTACTAGGGAGAATTATCTCGCTATTGCTCTTTTACTGACGTTAGCGGTAAGGAAGGGAGAACTTATTGCGGCAAAATGGGGTGAGTTTGATTTTTCTACATCCTTATGGAACGTACCAGAAGAAAGAAGCAAAACAGGACTAGGAATTTCAATACCTTTATCGAAGGAAGTGCTAGTTTGGTTAAATGAATTAAAAATTAGAGCTTACGACTCAGAGTATGTTTTTCCAAATCGTCGAGCTAGTAAGCGTGGACATATTAGCCCTGATACAATTAATGCCGCAATTCAGAAATTGTTTCGAGAAGATAAAATGGTTATCGAGCATTTTACTGTTCATGATCTACGACGGACATGCCGTAGTTTATTGTCTAGCCTTAAGGTTGCAGGGCATGTAGCTGAAAGGTGCTTAAACCACAAATTAAAAGGTGTTGAAGGTATTTATGATCGATATGATTATCTTGACGAAAGGAGAGAAGCTTTGGGGGAAATTGCCCAACTTTTAGATCCTATAATTTCCCCCTAAAATGAAAAGATCATTAATATAAATCAAGAGAAGGTTGCTCAAGATAAAAATACAGCTAGGCCTTGTATCTTTAATGTATGAAACCAATGTTTTTGTCAGGATGTTTTTTGTTGATATATAAGTGCTTGATGAATAGCCGCATTTTCACGCGATATTTTAGATAATTTCAGAGAAAGAGTGAAAAGAACATCTGTAATTTGCGTATCTATTTGAGTAGTCGTTTTACCACTCAATGGAATTTGCATTCAGTAATGAACTAAAACATCATTAAGGTTAGCAACCAATTTTGATTGAATATATTCTGTTTGTATTTGGGTACTTAATTTGACCACCCTTCTTAGGGTTCTAGGACTTTTTCCTGTAATATCAGAAAGCTCTTGAAGATTTAGCATGGATTGTTTCATAGCATATGATTTAATTATATTTGGTAGGGCTAATTACCTCCATACTAGAAGCTTTGTGCATTGCAAGCCCTAGCAGCTATTGTAATCATTTTTAGAAGATGTCAATTTTTAAGTTTTTTTTCTATAGTTCGCATTGCCACATTAAGGCGCTTCGACTCTTGATTTGCTTGTTCTTTTCTAGTTTCACTCAAGCCATATAAATTGTCTGGATGATAGACAGTCATAAGTTTTTTGTATGCTTTTTTATATTCTTGAAGAGTCTTATCTTGATGCATCCATAATATTTCACAGGCATCAGCAAATACAGAAGGGTTTAAGTTGCTAGTATTTGAATGATTAGAGCTAGAAGATCGTTTGTTTTTTTGAAACTCTTCCTTTTCTCTTTTTATTGACTCTTCCGCTTCACGGCGCTGCCGATTAATATCTTGTTCTGCTCGAGCTCTTTGCTGCCTTAGCTCTTCTTCAATCTCACTTTTTTGACGATACAATTCGTCTTCAGCTTTTTGTTTTTGACTGTCGAAATTATGAGAGTACCCCATATTTTGCCTGCCTAAGGTTAATGAATTAAATAAACCTTTTACATAGTTAACAGTGCTGCTAACAGGCTGCTTAAAATTTAGTAGACCGCCAATAATTAAACAAACAGTGTAAAAATCGTTATCAAATTCAATAAATATAGGTGCTAATGGAATAAGAAGCACGAAACCAATGACCATTAAAAAAGGGTTGAAGCGCTTAAACAGCATTCCAAAAATATAGCCAAAAATCATAAAAAAGATTGCAGAAAAAATTAACTCAGTCATAAGCTTTTTAATTTCCTATAGAGCGGCATTCCTGTGTGAGTTAATAATCCTAAAATAAATACACCAGTAGTCATCCAGTAGTCCATGAGAATTAATACATCTATAAGTGACGCTGTAAATACAAGGCAAAGAAAGCCTAAGAAAAAACTTTTTTTAAAGCACCAGCCAACGACTAAGCCATAAAACCATACGATAATTAAAAATATTTGTGATTCTGTATTCATGTTTAATTTATAGCCTTAATTTAGTATCAAAATCCAATGTCACTGATTGCTCGCTGATCACTGGAGGAAATGTTGTTAATTTTGAGAATTTTCTATTGCTAAAAAAGTTGTGGTACTGAATTATAATTGGATGTTTATTTTTTGAAATAAACATTGCCTGGTTATCAGACATTGTTCTAAGTTGATCAGAGGCAAATAGTTCTAGCTCTGTAAATTGATCAACAACATCCATAAAATTATTACGCTGGACAATAACTCGTTTACCTATTATTTTTGCATACTCTAAGGTCGTGTCAAGATCACCTCCTTTATAAATGAGGGAGCTTCCAATTCCTGATTTTATTGCTTTTGCTCGTTGTTCCCCATATTTGTCTGTAAGTTGCGATATCCCTTGTAAAACAATAGAAATTGATACGTTATATTTTCTTATGTTGTTAATTGTTATATTAAAATTATTAATATGGGCATTTCCAAATTCATCCAAAAAGCAAAAAATATTAAGGTCATTTTTTGATGGTTTTTTTGTCATTAATATAGAAAAAACCCTGGAATAGAAAACATCAATAATAAATTGGTAATAGGCTTGTTGAGCCTCTGGAAAATTTAAATAAATAATAGACTTTTGTTTTCTAAGGCTTTTTATATCAATTGAATCAAAGCTTAGTAACTCTCGTATCTGCGGGTTGTTAAGTTGCTTAAGGGCGGTTTTACAGATAGTGATATAGCTACTTAGCATTTTTTCATTTGTAGATGTCAGCCCAATCCATGCTTCAACTAAAGACTTGTCATTTGGGTAATCAGGATTAAAGGAGTTTTCAGCAACCCAGTTATCTAGCCCACTACCATCAGCACCAAAAGCTTGGATTAATGAATTGAGTCTAACTAAGTTTAATTCATTAGGTTGAGAATAAGCTAAGCATTTGGCCAAAATTTCAAGTATAGATATAGCCCCATCATTCCATATCTGCTCTTTATCAGTACCGTATTTAGACATAATAATTGATGCGCAGACTTGCTCAATTTCAATGGTATCTTTGGCACTTAAATTATCAAAAGGATTAAACCTAGATGATGCGGCTAGGTCATCAGGGCATAGTCTAATGATTTTAAACCCCTGGCGCTGAAGGTAGCCGCTTGTTAATTCGAACACTTCTTTGCTAGGGTCATTTACAATCATGGAGCAATTTGAAGTAGCAAGATCTAGGATATTAGGAATAATATAAGCAGTAGTTTTACCGCTTCCAGGCTTTGCAATGACAGCAATGTGCTCAAATGAGTCTTTTTCTGATAGGTGACTAATATGGCCATCTATGAGTACCCCTTTATTTCTACTTGAGAATATTTTTGCAACTTCATCTTTTGTGGCAAAACGAGCGCCAGTATCTTTCCTTAGAGTGCGGTGTTTCGCAACAAATGCACCTGCTTTAAAAAGTCCAGAAAAAGTATCTTTAATCAGTTGTGACATATTATTTCCTAATCACTTATCTATATCTTTTGAATTAACTTTGTTATGTGTAGCTGACTGAGCTCTTGATTTTTTAATTTCTTCTTTTCTGTTGCTAGTCTCGCGTTGTTGCTCTGTTTCTTGCGCTGGACTTGGTGATGACCTTGGTTTGTCAGGAGTGTTTGTTTTTTCATTGTTTTTAGCATGTTGCTTACTATGCGGCTGCTCTTGGTCAAGTTTTAATAAATTCTGTATTTTTTCGAATTCTTGTACCAAACCAAGCGTTTTTAATCGATATTTTTTGCCATCAGTTAAAGTAACAAAACCAATACTATTTCCCCGGTGGTACATTTCAATATTTTGCTCTGAAAGCAAGGTAAATAAGCCTGATTTTGAGTGGCTTGTAGAGAAAATCTGTTTGAGCTTATTAGTAATACGCTCTCTTTTTTCAAGCCTACCGCCTTTTCGTTTTATCTCCCAACCTTTTTTTGATAAAACATCTTTCTGTTCTTCTTTTTGTACGTTGATAAGGATATCCTGCTCTAGCTCAGGATACTTATCAATAACGTATTTTTCTGTCTCTTTTTTTACTTTGTTGAATTGATACTTTGTTAGCCGTTGATTTTTATTTTCTCCGATTTCATTGCTACTGATCATTAAATGAAAATGAACATTATTTTCTTTTTCATCATGTAAAAAGCCAACAGCTAAATTGTTATTGCACCGAGCTTTTGCATAGTAACGAACAATATCAAACAGCCGTTCTTTTTCTTGGATTAAATCTAGTTGTTTAGATTTAGTAATTGAAATAACTTCATGAAAAAGGTAGTTACCATTCTTGCGGTATTTTATCCCTTTAGAATTGTCTAAAAACTCAGAAGTAATTCCTTTATCATTGGACGAATATACATTTTGGGTGTAAAAATCATATTGACTATTATTAGACGAGCCATTTTTCATATACTGAAATAACTGTGAAAATGATTTACTTTTTCGGCTCATAGACTTGATGATCATTTGTCTAAATCCTTGTAAATATGCTCTTTAATTCCATCCTCTAACTTTTTTAATTCAAGCAATAATTCTCGATCTTCAACTAAGATTTTTAGTGTGTTTGATCTGTGAGCTATCTGGTTAATATTAGTCGCAATATTTCTGAGTAAAAACTTAATAGACCTTATTTCATCAGAAAGCTGTTTTGAAATAACGGGAGATTTATTTAACTGCTGCTGAACAATATCTGAGATGTAGCTTGTTGGTTTTGTTTGGTTTAGTTCAGCTAAATATTTAACTTTCTCATAATCAGAAATTGAGAGACTAATGCTGATGCGTTTTCTAGCATCTACATAGTTATCTAAATATTGTTTTCTTTTTTCAGTAGTCATCTCACTATACCTCTAATAAAATACAGAAAGGAAGGTTAAGCAGTTTCGGGATCCTAAGGGTTGCCCTTAGCAAGATAGCAAGTGAAACCGACTTAGTCGGTTACCAACTTGCAATCTTGCTTACTGTTCCCCAAGCTTAAGAAGTATAATAAACTTTAGATAGGATATTTGGCAACAGGGGAACAATAAAAAATCTATGCCACCTTTAAAAGAAGCCTAACTTTTGGCCACAAATTTTCTTTTAAAGGCGGTTAGGTTTTTTATTCAGATAACGAGAGAATAGTTTTTTTGTAAAAATATAGATCATAAATAATAATTATTTTTCAGGATTTTTATTAAGTTACGTTTATATAAAAATTAATTACTTCCGAACAAGCCGGAAGTAATTAAGGATCTAATAACATTCTAAATAATAAATGCTGACAACAGTTTCATATAAGTAACTAATGTCTTTTGAGTAAGTTTCACCTCACCAGCTTATCGTATATTCGACACTATTCCACCTGCTATTGATGTTTAAATAAACATTTGGTCAACCGCATCATAAGCAAATTTCAAAATAATTATAGTTCTCATTCTTATATGCCGTAATATCTAAGCAACTAAAGTATTCATTTGCCATATCATATTGCTCATTATCTCAACTCTCTGATGTATCAAAGTTACTATCTATGTACTTCTTAATAAAATCACTTTTAGAAATATCTCTAAATGCTACTAATTCACTCTCAAATGACTCTGCATACGCTTGTAATTCAGTTTTCATAATGTTAAAAACTTAAATAATAAAATTCAGGATGATTAATCCTATAAATCAATCACAAGGCTCTGATGAAAATCAAATTTTTTTTAAAAAAATTGTGACGGTATATTCAAGGCTGCAAATATTTTTAAAATAAATTTGAATTTTAGAAGTTTTAAGAGGCTTTAATCATTACAATTGTTGGTTAAAAGCCCTTAAAAGAGCTTTGTAGAATTGATTTATTTGATTGATATCCCACGTTGTTAATTAACAATTCGTTGGTTAAAGCGTTGGTTTTACCTCATTTTGCCACTTAACTTTGAAGCTTGTTTTTTAACTGGTAAACTCAGGCATAGGTTCTGAATAAACATGAATAAAAAATTAAATCACGCTATGCCCCACTCTATAGGACAATCTTTATTGTGATAGAAATCTTCAGCAACAAAACAGAAAAAGTAGGAAGTGATCTTAAAAAGACTGTTAGATCAAATAGTAAAGTTGAGATAGTTGCAGGCATCTTCTTAATATACGGCTATTTTTCCCTAAAAAGAACTTGATATTAATTGACTAAAGCTTATTTAGGAAAGATGTTTAGATACATGAGTGAACCACATAGAAATTATAAGTAGCAAGCAAGGAAACAAGCTAAATGAACACGAAAGAAGTAATAGATAAGATTTTTAAAGACCCTAAAACTAAATACGAACTCACAGAATTCGATAATTTAGGAAAAAAACTACATGAAATAATCAGTATTTACCCTAAAACGGCAGAATCTGGGCGTGATGCAGGTAAAACAAAATACTTTATGGAAAGCTTTGTGCCTTTTTCATCAGGTAAAGAAGAAGTTCAAGTGTTTGATGAGACAGGTAAATCAAATCCAGAAGAGATTGTTCGGCAATTATGGGTTTATAAGCTTCTTAACCACTACCAATACAAAATAGAAGAAATCTCGCTTGAAAAAAGTGTACATTTTGGCACGGAAGTAAATGCAAAAGCGGCCGACATTGTGGTTTATACCGACAGTACCAAGCAAACGCCAAAAATCATAATTGAAGTCAAAAAACCAAAGCGGAAAGATGGTATTGAGCAGTTAAAAAGTTATTTAAATGCTGAAGGATCACCTGTCGGAGTGTGGTCTAATGGTAGCGACTCCATCATATTATTTCGCCCTTACCCTGCAAATTTTGATGATACGCTTGTTGATATACCCAAAAGAGGGCAAGAACCTAAAGATGTACTAGAAGCTAGAAAAACACTTTCTCAGCTTAAAAAAAGTTTTAACTTCAAAAAAATTGTTCAAGATCTTGAAGAACTGGTACTTGCAGATAGTGGTAAGGATGAGTTCAATGAAATATTTAAAATTATCTTCGCTAAGATTTGGGATGAAAAAGAGGCGCTAGATAACCGCACAAACCAGGAAGTTAATTTTAGTAAAGCCTTAGATCCAGAAGTAACTTATGAGCGCATTAACAACATCTTCAAAAAAGCCTGTGCAGAGTGGCCAGGCATATTTAAAGAAGGTGAAGACATTGAGCTAACAAAACGACATTTACAGGTTTGTATTGGACCTATTGAAGGTGTACGTTTGATGGGGTCAAACCTTAGAATAATGGATGATGCTTTTGAGTATTTGTTGCCGTCTGAAGCCAAGAAGAAGAAAGGACAGTTCTTTACACCTAGACACGTTATTGAAATGTGTGTGCGTATGCTAAATCCGAATAAAAAAGAGTTTGTGATGGATCCATCATGTGGGTCTGCTGGCTTCCTTCTGCATGCGATGGAGTGGTGCTATCCCGCTGAAAATGAATCTCAACGATTTGAACGTAAGCATAAGTATGCGGCCAAATATCTTTGGGGTATTGATTTTGAAGAACGCGCGGCTAAAACATCGCGAGCTTTAATGCTAATTGCTGGCGATGGCCATACTAATATATTTGGTCCTGATGTCAGTAGTCTCGACCCTAAAACGTGGTATGAAACTAAATCAGGCCAAAGTTTGATGAGCAAGCTTATCGAGTCAAAACTGATTGCAACAAAACCCTCAAAAGAAGATGAGCCGAATGTAATAAAAGACGATGATCTTGCCTGGAAATACTTTGATGAGCTTAAATTTGATGTCATTCTAGCTAACCCGCCCTTTGCTGGTGAGATGAAAGACAAGAAAATGCTGTCACATTATGACCTTGCCAAGCCAGCTTTAAAACGCGCTAAAGACAAGGCTGCTAAAGAAGAGCGCGATATTCTGTTTATTGAACGGATATTAAAATTCCTTAGACCCGGTGGTCGTGCCGCTATTGTTTTGCCTCAAGGTAAATTCAATAATTCATCGCTAGCGTTTATTCGTGAATGGATTTTGCGTAAAGCACGGCTTTTAGCAGTAGTGGGCTTACATCAAAACACATTTAAACCACATACTGGCACAAAAACGTCTGTCCTGATTATTCAAAAATACACTGAAACAGAACTTGCTAAAATCCAGAGTGTTAAACAGGACGTTGCGGCAGCCTGTCCTGATTATGAAAAAGAGATTAAGGATACGATTGCTGACTTTGCAGACGAACTGGATGTGCCAGAAGAAAATATCTCTGAAGCCATTGCGGAATTGCTTTTTGAAGCCTTTGGTGAAGTTGAAACCGAAGTGACAGATGAAAATGATGAGCCAGAAAGTGATGAAGAGGTGGAAGAAAGTTTAGAACTTGAAGACCGTATTGCCCAAGTAGAAGATAAAATTTCAGAGCTAAGAAATAAATTAATCAAAGAAAAAGGCAAGTTGGATAACTTTGCCTCAGATATTGAAGCGCTTACGATGACGGTGAATCAAGAAGTGGAAGTTATTTCTGCGCACTGGGCAGGCACTAAAAAAGACCTGAATACAGAACTAAAACCGCTCAAAGATAAGTTAAAAGTGGATATTAAAGCTCTAAAAGAGAGTCATAAAGAGCAAATAAAAAAAATTAAAGCGGTGATTAAGTCGCAAGAAAAAGCGATACCTGATGCTGAGTTTGAACTTAAAAAACTAACAAATAAAGGCAAACTCGAACTGCTATTGGCTGATGATGATTTAATGGCAACATTGAAAGAGCGTTGGATTGATGCAGAAGTGGCTAAGAAACTAGATTACCCAATATTTATGGCTGTGTCGGAGCGAGGCGGTAAGAATAACTCAGGTGATTATGAGTATATGACCGATGAAGATGGCAACTTTATTGAATTTGATGATGGTCAGCCTGTGATTAATCAGGACTTAGTGAATTTTGATTTGACAGCTAATGATCTGATTGATGCGGATTCTTTGCCAGATGATAAGGTGTGTATTGCTGAGGCTTTTGTTCAGTTTTCTCAGAAACATAAATTTGATTTCTGGGAGAAGAGCTGATGGCTGTCTGGAGTGAAATTCCTATTTCTGAAATTGAGCACTACAGAATTGATGCAGAATTTTATCAGCCTAAATACTTATATGCTAGTAGCGTAGCTGGAAACATTAGACTCAAAAATTATGGTGTTTCTGTGATTCACCCAAGTGAAGTGAAAAGAGTTTACTCAGCCAGTGGGTTGAGGATAATGCTGGCACAAAACAATCGTGATAATTATTATGATTGGACAACTGAACGTTATATGCCACCACAAATGGCTTCTGCTTTAATCACAAATAAATTATATTGTGGTGATGTAACAGTGACCCGATCAGGAGCAAATTTTGGGCAAACGTCCGTTATAACTATTGAGACAGAAGAAGATGATATTTATGCGTGTGCAGATCTTTTAATAATAAAAACATCACAAATATCAGGACCTTTACTCTCTACTTATCTAAACACTAAGATTGGAAAATTATTGATGAACCGAGGCGTTTATGGTGCAGGTCAGCCCCATGTTGCGCCAAGTTATGTCAAAGAAATTCAATTTCCTCATTTTTTAATAGACTATTCAGCAGTGATTGATAATTTGGTGTTTTCTGCTAGAAAAAAATCGAAGCTCTCTAACTTCCTCTATACCCAAGCCCAAGAACTACTCGAAAAAGAACTAGGACTAGACCAATTGATTTTCCCGAAGAAACTGTATTCAGTTTCAAATTTTAATCAGGTAGTGAATAGTCATAGATTAGATGCCCAACATTACCAGCTTAAATTTGAAATTCTGATTAATCATTTAAAACAATTTAAATGTGAGACTATTCGTAAAATTAGAGTTTTGAATAGAAGAGGTCTTCAACCAATATATATTCAAAAAGGCTCCATTGATGTCGTCAATAGCCAGCATATTACAAGCACTCACTTAGCATATGATAAGTTTGAAAAAACCTCTCAAAGTGAATTTGATAAAAATAAAGAGGCCCAAATACAAAAAAATGATGTGTTAATTTATACAACGGGTGCATATATAGGCCAGACCAACATTTATGATTCTGATAAGCCCGCTATGGCAAGTAATCACGTTAATATTCTTAGAATAAATGGTGTGGATAGCGGCTACTTAGCAATGCTTTTTCAATCGATTATAGGAAAGTTTCAAACAGAGAAACATGCGAGAGGTAGTGCCCAATCTGAGCTTTATCCATCTGATATTGATAAATTCATCATTCCTATCCTCAATAGCGATAAACAAAAAAAGATTGGTCAAATGCTACAAGGCAGTTTAATTGCCAAAAAAGAATCCGAACAACTCCTAGAACATGCCAAACGCCAAGTAGAAGAATTGATAGAGGGAGCTATATAATGAAATTAAGTGATGATGATAAAACCCTGCTGCAAGAACTCTGCTTGCAGCATCAAGTTAGTTTTGACAAAGTAACTAAGCTGCTGGATACCGAACGAGAGTTTGAATTTAAGGACCGAAGAACGGGTATTTATGATGCCTTACGCGATATTGTTAATGCTTCATCGACTGAGGTTAAACCATGAAATTCCGTAAGTTGACCATCGAAAACTACAAATCTTTTCAGTTTCCTACTGAAATTTATTTTCCTGACGGTGAAAATGGCAAGTCCATTTTTCTTGTTGGCGGGATGAATGGTGCTGGCAAAACATCTATTATGGAAAGTATTAATTTCTGCTTGTATGGTGGTAAAAGTGATGAGATTTACCGCTCTATTAATCGCAAAGAAATGGCGAAAGGGAATGCTGCGGTAAGTTTTGAATTAGTTGCTGAGCTAGACGACCATTCAGAGCTGATTGTTAAACGCTCTTGGAGTTCAGGTGTTGTTGATGGCCCAAAGGTTAAAGACCTATCTGAACGTTTGGTAGTGGTGAAAGACGGGAAGCGGGTCTCAGTACAAAATCAGCACATGTGGCAGGATTTTATTCGGGCAACCATTCCGCCAGGTATTACACAGTTTTTCTTTTTTGATGGTGAAAAAATCCAAGAAATCGCCGCAGATGATCATTCGGAAGTACGGCTTAAATCGTCACTAGAAGCCGCTCTAGGCATTCAAAATATTAATCAGCTTGCCAGTGACCTGCTTTATTTAAAACAGGAAGAACGTAAAGGCTTTATCGAAATTTCAGATGAAGACCTGCTCTTTAAAGAAAGTGAACTCAAAAAAGAACAGGCAAAACTAGGACGGTTAAATCGTGAACGGGATGAGGTAAAAGAGGATTTATCGGCTTTTAAAGAGCAATACGAAGACGCTAAAAGTCGATTTCAGGCAACCTTCAACCGAGACCCAGAAAGTCGTGATGCAATACGTGAGTCAGAAAAGCGCAGAATCCAGACTTCTAATAGGCTAAGTCAGATAGATAATGAAATTCGTCTGCTGTGTGAAAAAGCATTACCTTTTGGCCTTTTGGGCGGATTGTTTGATGGTATTCGTGAGCAAATTGAAAAAGAGCGGGAGTCTATTCACGGTGAAGCTATCAAAGAGCATGCGGCTGAGTTAGCAAATAAAATTGTAAAGGCGGTAGAAGAGCCAGAGCCAATCTATTTTGAGCCTCTTTCTGAAGGAAAAATGCGTGAACTCGAACAGCGTATTTTTTCAATATTGAGAGAAGGCGATAGTCAATCAGCTATAGATAAAATACTGAATTTGTCTGATCGCGATGCAGCTAGAGTGCTTCAGCGTATGGAAGAGTTAGAAAACAGTGATGTTTTTATGATTCAGCCACTGATTGAAGAAAAACAAGAACTAGAAATGGCACTAAAAGCCATCGATGCCACTTTAAACAGTGGGGTTGCTTCAGATAGTGAGCAGGCGTTGTTCGGGCAACTGCAAGAAGAAATGGAAGGTTGCTCGACCCAGATTGGTCGAAAAACTGAGCAGTTAAGAATCCTGGAAGACGATATTTTATCGCTGGAAAAGAAGATAAAAGAGCTTGAGATTGAAATCGAAAAGCTATACGAAAAGCATAATGTCTCGAAAGGTAAAGCTGATTTTATTACTGAATGTGATGCGATTGCAGGACTGCTTAATCAGTTCATAGTAAGAATGCGCAAAAATAAAATACACCTCTTGCAGGAAAAAACCTATGAGATGTACAAAATGCTGTCATCTAAAAGCGGCCTGATTAAAGACATTATCATTGATGATAAAACTTATGAAGTTAAAATCACCGATAGACATGGTCATGAGATAAAAAAATCTGGTCTTTCCGCTGGGGAGAAAGAGGTCTTTGCGCTTTCGCTTTTATGGGGACTCTCTCAAACCAGCCAGCTTAATTTGCCGATTATTATTGATACTCCTCTTTCACGTTTGGATAGCACGCATCGAGATAATATTATTCGTAACTATTTTCCGAATGCGGGGGATCAAGTGATTATTCTGTCAACTGATACGGAAATTGATAATAAGTATTACAAAACACTGGAAGAGCATCTTAGCGGTGCCGCTAGTCTTGTGTTTAATCAACAGCAAGAGCTAACAACCGTTAAAACGGGCTATTTCTGGGAGGATAAGTAAATGGCAGATCGTTTATATACAACCATTCAAACAGATGAGATTTTAAGTGGCCTTCGGTTTGAGACGAAGTTAGAAAAATATGTGTTAGCCAGAATTGCTTTTTCTGTTTCCATTGCGCTTGATGGCAAAGATGTACCTCGTAGCACTGAATTCAGTGGCGCTGAAATAAAAAGACCGACTTTTATAGGCACTGATGAGCTGTTTTTCAAGACGGTGTTGGCTTATGTCTATGGCACTAAAGAATTAAGTGAGGAAGAGTTCTACTCAAATAAATCTTCTATTAAAGACCATATTGATAGTGGAAGTGAGCATCTAACCAGAATTTTTAAAGAATCCAATAATAATGCAGCCTTATTTTTAAAGAAAGTAACTGAGCTGGTCCAGTTCTCTGGCAGAAAAGAAGTTAAAGGTGCAGGACTTGATATTTTTATTGGAAAAACTTTATTAGACAAAAAAGATCAAGTGCTTGAGCTTAATAATACCGTTAGACATGCCAATTCTCATCTAGCCATTATGGGAAAACCTGGCGTAGGTAAGACGCAATTTTTACTCAAAATTCTTGCTGATATTCGTGTTCAATCCAATTATCAGACTAATTTTATTTTTTTCGACTATAAAGGAGATGTTGTTGAAAATGAGAAGTTCTTGGATGTAGCAAAAGTACAAGCATTTAGACTGTTACAAGGCAACCAAACCTTACCTATTAACCCTTTTGTACTACCTTCGTATGATGAGCAGTCAATCAATGTATCTGCTAGAGAAAAAGCAGAAAGCTTTGCATCAATTAACTCAAAATTAGGTGTAGTACAAAAAGGTGCTTTAACAGAGGCAATACGTGCTGGATATGCTAAGCGAGCGTTAGGCGCATTGCCTTTTCCAGATTTCAGGGATATTTTGCAAATAGTCACTGAGATGTATGAAGAAGAAGGGAAAAAGGATGATAGCTTAATCGAAGTTCTCCGTGATTTAGCTGATTTCGATCTTTTCTGGTCTCATGGTAGCGAAGTGCCACCGATTGAAAAATTATCAAATAGAACTTTATTGATTGATGTTCACGCAATGCCAGTATTAAAGGAGCTGGTTGGCTATCTCATCATTGAACGTCTCTATAAAGAAATGGCCTCAATGCCTGATAGCCCTGTTTCTGATGGAAGAAGAACGCTAAGGACCATTCTTGTAATTGATGAAGCCCATAATTACTTAGGTCAAAAGAATATATTTTTAGAAAGAATTATTCGGGAAGGACGATCAAAGGGAGTGGTTGTATTTTTTGCAAGCCAATCACCTAATGACTATCAACAGAAATTCTTTAATTTCCAAGAGCTGCTTGAGTTTGCATATATTTTTCAATGTGAAGGTGTTTCAGCGGGTTCTGTTCAAGATATTCTTGGTTGCAGCAATAAAACAGCTAAAGACCTTCAAACTGAAATAGCCCGCTTAGAACCATTTCAAGCTGTTGCTAGAAGTTTTGAGAAAACTGAAGAGTTTGTTAAGTTCTCAGCCGAAGCTTTTTATAAGAATTATTTGTAAAGTTATGGAAAAAGTAGTCATTAAAATGCTGTATTTATGGAAAGAGCTATGAAGTCATATAAGAGATTGAAATAATGATATTTTTTGTATTTTTCCATAGATTTATCCATAGCAATACTTACGTCTGTCCTCCGTTTGGTGTGGACTGGAAAAAGATCGAACAAGCGATAAAAGATGAAAATAGCTTAAAAGGTTTTGAGGGGCGATTTGGCCCTGGCTTACCTCGCGTATCAGATGGCTCTTTATTATTTTTATTGCATCTGATTAGTAAATTCAGAGGCGCAGATCAAGGTGGCGCGCGTATCGGCATTATCCTGAATGGATCGCCTTTATTTACTGGCGGTGCAGGCTCGGGTGAATCTGAAATTAGACGCTATATACTCGAAGCGGATTTATTAGAAGCCATTGTCGCTTTACCAACGGATATGTTTTACAACACCGGTATTGCCACGTATGTATGGGTGTTATCCAATAAGAAAGCCGAACAACGCAAAGGCAAAGTACAGCTGATTAATGGCGTAAACCTGTGCGGTAAAATGCGTAAATCATTAGGCTCT
>ENA-ORXI01001936-ORXI01001936.1-sediment-metagenome-genome-assembly--contig:-NODE-1936-length-15567-cov-27.540542_pt1 | contig 15567 bp, 8 predicted proteins | sample MGYA00237861_ERZ511468 | MGnify/ENA primary metagenome ERZ511468 (study PRJEB26299, sample SAMN06266213) | sediment metagenome | isolation source: Hudson Canyon methane seep mesocosm | place... | reverse complement strand
ATCCTGTCAAATGTGCCCGATTTATCGGTGAATACTGTGGAATATCAGGGCGAATGTGCCTGTTAATAATATAGTTAGAATATAGGAAATATTACTTGAGCAATACTCCTAAAAAGCAACATTATGTTCCTCAATTTATTTTGAGAAATTTTTCATGCGGAAAGAAAAATAAAATTTTTGTTTTTGATAAGAAATCAAATCGATCCTTTCCTTCAAATTCCAAAGATATTGGGCATGAAAATAATTTCTATGATGATCAAGTTACTGAGTATGGCAATGAAACTGAATTTAAATTATCAGAGCTAGAAACGATTGTAGCTCCAATTGTTGATAAAATTGTATCTCAAGGTTCAATAAAAGAGCTAGAAGAGTGGGAACATAAATGGCTTTGTTTATTTTCTACCGTGCAAATGCTAAGAACAAATGATACTAGGGACTTTTTGGAGGAGTCTAATAAAATAATCAATGAAAGGGTTAAGGAGTGGGAAGGTTCTTCCAGTGAAGGTGTTGACAACTTTATAAATATGTCGAAAGAAGAAATAAAAAGTTCATCTATTAATCTTTTAAATAGCTTACCAGGATCCTTAGTAAAGAATTTTTTGGATAAAGAGTTATCTTTACTGGAGGCTCCAGAGAATCAAAGCTTTTACATATCTGATCACCCAGTAGTAAAACATAATTATCTTCCAAGAGAGGGGCGTGGAAACTTGGGAATTGGGTTAAAAGGAATTCAAATATACTTCCCTATTTCATCGAAATACTGTTTAAGTTTTTTGTGCTCGGAATTAGTTCAAGAAATTAGGCAGAAAGTAAAAAATCACCAAGCTGCCAGAACGCTTGGAGTAGCTTTACCAATAGATATAAGTGAAGCTGAGAAAATGGTTAATCAGCTTGATAATAAAACTACGAATAAGGTGTTGGATGTAAATATGGATTTCAATAATTCGTTGCAAGTTATTCAGTCAACTAGATTCATTTATTCTAGTTGTAGTAAGTTTTTATTAGCAAAAGATATGTTAAGGACAAATCCTGAAATATCAAATCAACCCAAAGTAGTTGATGGGAGTAAAATATTCTAAATCGGGTAAGGGCTAGTTTCACTCCAGCCCTCCCCACACCACCCTGCGTGCGGCTCCGCACAGGGCGGTTCATCGCCATTATGAATAATGGAACTTAACCCATTGCTCCTCAACCGAGGCTAAACCTTGCGGTTTTAGCCATTTGTTATTTAAAGCGAGTTGTACCGCTTTGGTTTTCGCTAGACGGTAGTATCCCTTTGAACTCATACCTAAACTAATTGCCGCTGACTTGGAAACGCCTAGTCGTATCCATTGATCCAGTAGCGGTATCGGTCTGTAATATTCGCTCAAGCCAAAGTAGTTGCCCCAGCCTTGAATAAATTGTCTGACTTCTGCACGCAGATATTTTCCAATCAGTGCCAGTAGTTGTTTATCAGCCACCCATTTACCCTGTCGGTTCATTAATAAGTCGTGATCGACCTTGTCAAAGAATTTGGATAAATCAATATCAACAGCATAAGCCTATGATTATGCACTTTAGACAGGTGTGTTATGTTTTGGAACATTAACTGCTAAATATTAGCCAAACCAAGTCTTTGATAGGCCTCGTATGCATGTATCTTTTCGCGGGTTACTGTGCTTTTACCTGTGTTAAGACGATAAGACACTATATTGTTTGTCGTTTTTAGCATAGACTGTTGCGTGCGTTGTTAGAAATAGGCAGTAGACTATGAAGAAAATAGATTCAGGTAGTGGATTATCTATCCCTTACTATACTTTATTGGAGCATCTAGGGGATAGTCTAAACGCTTCAGCGTATAAGGCTGTATCAAAAGATAACCCAGATAACTTTTATATTATTAAAGTTCTCAAACAAGCAATTAATAATAAAAATCAACTACGCTATCTGAGTCAAAAAGTTGAACGTCTGAAAATCATACATGACCCCCTTGTCATTACTCCAGACAGCTTTAACTATTCGAGTGAAATTCAGTTTATTGTTCGACGTTACTTCCCAGGACAAACATTAACCAGTTTTATTGCCCAGAAAAAAAATAAGCTCTCACTATTAGATTTTTTTAATATTGCCAGTGAACTAGCGCTTGCTGTTAATTCAGTGCATGAGGCAGGGATTATTCATGGTGGGGTTAAACCACATAATATCCTTATTCAACCAGAAATAAATGCTGTTCGGTTAATTGATTTTTTAAGCCCTGTTGAAATTCAAGAGGTGAGTCATTTTATTTATTCAGCAGACTTTGTGAGTGGCACTTTATCTTATATCTCACCAGAGCAAACAGGACGAATTAATAACCGCATAGAATTTTCGACCGACATTTACTCTTTAGGCATTATTTTTTATCAATTATTGACTGGAGAATTACCTTTTACAAGCAGTGACCCTTTAGAGCTAATTCACTCGCATTTAGCTGAAGCACTGCCCCAAGTACACCAGGTTAACCCCAAGGTTCCACAAATTATCAGTGAGATAATTACAAAAATGTGTATGAAGGAGCCCGAGAAACGCTACCAAACCAGTTTGGGCTTATATGCAGATATTCAACAATGTGCAGAAGACTTTATAAGTACTCAGCAGGCTCCTCCCTTTATATTAGGTTTACGTGATCATACACGGCGAGTTATTTTTATTTCTAAAATGGTGGGCAGAGCGCATGAAGCTAATCTGGTTTTAAAAAAATATACTCAGGTTATCACGGGGGAAGGCTTTCAATCGGCGTTTATTTCTGGGTTACCAGGCATAGGTAAAACTCGGTTAATTCAAGAGTTACAGCAACCTATGGTTGAGAATAAAAGCTACTTTACCTCAGGTAAGTTTGATCAATACCAAAAAAATATTCCTTATAGTTCCTTGATACAAGCATTGCGTAATATTATTCGTACCTTTTTAACAGAAAGTGACTCGCGTGTTGGTGAGTGGAAACAGCAAATATTATCGGCATTAGGGCGACAAGGGAAGGTGATCACAGATGTTATTCCTGAGCTCAGTATTTTATTAGGTGAACAAGACGAAGTCGTAACGTTACCTCCGGTTGAAGCAAGAAACCGATTTAATAATTTATTAGGTGCTTTTATAGCGAGTATCAGTAGAAAGGATAATACCTTAATTTTATTTATTGATGACTTGCAATGGTGTGATAGTGCGACCTTTGATTTTTTACAGTACATGTTTGCTAATTCCGAAGATTATCCGCATTTATTTTTTATTGGCGCTTTTCGGCATAATGAAGTCTCGCCAACACATCCATTAGCGTTATTACTACGAACAATCAAACAGCAAGGACAAAAACCTCAAGAGCTATGTATTGGGCCTTTAAATGCTCAAGCTTGTCATGAAATGGTCGCTTATATTTTAGATTTACCTCTAGGCGAGACTAAGAGTCTAGCGAATTTTTTAATGAAACTGACTGAAGGCAACCCATTATTTGTGAGTGAAAGTTTGTCTTGGTTACATGGCGAACAGCTTTTAGTTTTTAATGATCAAGGGCAGTGGGGCTGGGACATGGATAATATTCATCAGTCCACAATGCCTGCTTCTGTAGTCGATATGTTTGGCTTTAAAGTGCATCGTCTTGAGCCTAAAACACTGGAAATTATTAAAATTTGCGCCTGTATTGGTAACCGTTTTAGCGCTGAAGATATTGCTTTGATTTATGATATTGAATTAAGTATTTTATTTGAACTATTGAAACCCGTGTTAACGCTGGGCCTATTTATTGAAAGTAAAACTGAGTTTCAGTTTGTACATGATAGAGTTCAGGAGGCAGTATTAAAACAAATTCCTCCTGAAAAACGTCAACAAATTCACTGGAAGGTTGGCTGGCATTTATTAGGAAACTCAGTGATTGACCCAGGTCTTGAGCAGCAAGAAAACTTATTTACGATTGCCGCGCATTTAGATTTAGGGTGTCCTGAAAAGGTCGGTGACGAAGACAGTTTAAAGCTAGCCTATATTAATTTTTATGCAGGCAACAAAGCCTTGAATGCGTTAGCGACTCAAGCGGCTAATGAATATTTTGTAAGTGGACTTAAATTATTACCTGAGCAGAGCTGGGAGGATAATTACACACTTATGTTTAGGCTGCATCAAAAATTGGCTAAAACAGAATTAATGTGCGGCCGTTATGAAAAATCAGAAGTATTAATTAATGAATTATTAAAACGTGCCATTGATGATTTAGATAGAGCAGAAGCATTAGCCGAGCAAACAACCTCATTGTCTTCTATAGGTGACTTTATAACAGCAATTAGCACGGCTAATAAAGGCTTGGCTTATTTTGATAAAGAGATACCCCATGAAGATGCAGTGGCCAAAAAGAATTTAAGTCGCTTAATGCAGTCTATTCATAGTGACTATGGTGACGTGTGGGAACGTATACTCGGTATGCCTTTTACTGGAGACCGAAAAAGTAAAGTTGAGCTAGTTTTTTACAGTGAATTAATTCCTGATTTATATATGTCAGGTTTAGTTGAGCAATTATATTTATCAGCCGCACAATCTACATTGCACTGTTTACAAGGGGGAATGGATGAATCGGTGATTTATTCTTTTTCTATCATGGGCCTTAACCTAGGTGAACAAGGTCAATTTGAGATGGCATTTCGTTATCAAGACTTGGCCCATGATCTTTGTGCAAGGTACCCAGACACCTTTGGGGCGACACGGGGAATAAATGGTATTGTTTGGTGTAATATGCATTCGCGTAGCCACCCGAGTGAGATTATTGAGTATTGCCGTAAAGGAATTCAGTCAGGCAAAAACTGTGGAGATTTATATAACGCGGGCCTTTCTTATGGGCCTTTGATGTGGAATTTACAAGTTCAAGGTAAAGACTTTTCTATTATTGAAGAAGCAGCAAGTGAATGTTTAGAGTTTTCACTCAAAAATCAATTATCATTTTCAGTGGGCTTGGCTGAGGCTGTGCAAGCGGGCTGGATTGAGCCAATGAAAGCAGAGCAGTCACAATCGATGGATAAAAAGCTGGCTTTATGGGAGGAACGTAATCATGTTGCCTCGGCTGGGAGTTATTTTGTTTTGCTTGGCATGAGCCATTATTATTATGGGCGCTATCAAGAGGCAGATAAATGCTTACATAAGGTACAGAAATATATAAAAGGCATGACGGATAATGTCTTAAAGCGGCAGTGGGTAGCTTTTAGTCTCTTAAATGCATTACGTTATCAGCCAGAAAAAAAAGAGTCTAAACAGCATTTGAAAGCACGCTTAGCTCCGTTACTAGAGCAGCTCGAAGCATGGGCCGCTTTAGGCCCGTTACTTAAACCTTATTTAGCGTTATGTCAGGCAGAATGGTATCGCTATTTTAAAGATTCACAAACTGCATGTGGGTATTATTTACAAGCAATTGAATCGGCGCGCGCACATGAGTATACCTTTTTGGATGGTTTTATTAATGAGTTACTCGCTGAGAATTTTCTGGCAAAACAATGGGTGAGCAGCGAACAGTATTTACAAACCGCCGTGCAAAAATACCACCAATGTAACTATAGAGGTAAAGAAATACAGTTACTAGAAAAATACCCTGATGTATTTTTAAACCAAACTACAGCTACAGCTACAAGTCAACCTGAAGCGCTTAATAATACGCAAGTATTGCCAGACCTGGATATCGACTATTTAATTAAATCTTCTTTAGCTTTATCGGCAGAGACCGATCAAGTGCAGTTACTAGAAAAGATTATGATGGTCGTGCTGGAATGCTCCGGGGCTGAGCATGGATATTTATTGCAACAAGTAGACGCTGAATGGCAACGAGTAGCGGAATGTCGTATTAATGAAAAAATGCCTGAAAAAATCTTACATACCCCTTTAGAAAAGATCAGTCGTATTTGTCAGGGAATTGTTCATTATGTCGGTAGAACTTTAGACAGCGTTGTTTTAGATGATGCTCAACTCTCAGCTGAGTTTAAAGATTTACCAGAGGTAGCAGAAAGTAGCTTACGTTCATTGCTTTGCGTACCCATAATGCGTCAAACTGATTTAATTGCTGTTTTATACTTAGAAAATAATTTATCATCTGGCGTGTTTACTGCCGATAAAGTTCACACGATTGAATTATTGAGTTTGCAAATGGCTATTTCTATTGAAAATGCACGTTTAATCGCTCGAATAGGTGAGTTTAATGTTGAGCTAGAGCAACGTGTTAATGATGTGACTCAGAAAAATAGAGAAAAAGATCATCTGTTAATTCAGCAGTCAAAGCTAGCAACGATGGGGGAGATGATCAATAATATTGCGCATCAATGGCGGCAGCCCCTTAATGCGCTGGGTTTGTTATTTGGTAATTTACAAGATGCAAAAGAATTTGATGAATTAAGCTCTGAATATTTAGATGAGCAAATACAAAATGGTTTCAACTATATCGATAGAATGTCTAATACGATTAATGACTTCAGAGATTTTTTTAGTCCGAATAAACCTCTTGAAGTTTTTAGTGTCCGCGAGGCTGTAGAAGGGGCTATTGCACTTGTTGAACCTAGCTTTAAATCACATAGTGTACAAATTGAAGTAGATATTGTTCAAGATTATCAACTTTATGGCATACTCAATGAATACGCACAAGTCGTCTTAAACTTACTAACCAATGCCAAAGAGGCGATTGCAGGTGATCAAAGTAGTGGTCTTATAAAAGTGACTTTGAGTAGCCATGATAAAAAAGTGTATTTAATCGTTCAAGATAATGGTGGCGGTATTAAAGAAGACGTTATAGAGCATATTTTTAAGCCTTATTATTCGACCAAGGAAGGAGGCATGGGGATTGGCTTGTATATGTCTAAAATGATTATTGAAGGCAGTATTAGTGGACAAATTCAAGCACGTAATTTACATGATGGCGTTGAGTTTTCTATTGTTGCCCCCAGCCTTTCCGCTAATAATGATTACCAAAAATTACTGGCATCTGAAAGCTAGTAGGAGAATTACGTGATAAATAGCCCTGAGCATAATGACCAAACAGATAAAAATTATTTAAGGTCACTTAGCATTTTATATGTGGAAGATGAAGATGCGGTGCGTGATCAATTAAAAACCTACCTAGCACGGCGTTGTAGCAAAGTTTATACCGCAGCTAATGGAAAAAAAGGGCTAGAAGCCTTCAAGAAAAATAAGCCTGATATCATTGTCTCAGATATTCTAATGCCAATTATGGATGGTTTAAAAATGGCAGAGTATATAAAGGAGATTGATCCTAGTATACCTATCATTCTAACCACTGCCTTTGAAGAGCCACGTTACTTTCATCAAGCAATTGAATTAGGCGTACATCAGTATGTTACTAAGCCAGTTAAAATGCCGATTTTGGAGCAAGCTTTATTAAAAAGTGCGCGAGTTCTTAGGGCAGAAGCGGCACTTAAAGAAATTGAAGAACGTTATCGTGTGTTATTTAAGCTATCACATTTTGCTATTTCTGTGACTGATGTCGAGCCCGAGGAAAAAAAAGAACAGCCACTGGTTATTAGTGATGAAACGGCTTTAAATGAAGGTGATTTAGTCGATTGTAATGAAGCTTTTTTATCATTACTTGGCTATTCAAATATCAAAACACTGCAAGATCAAGAGCAAAATATTTACTCTTTGATGACGGAGGAGTCCGCAAAGTTATTTAATGGCTTAGTTCATGATGAGTTGTTGATTCGTGGTTTTTCGCGTGAATTTGAGCTTGAACTTGTCGGCGCTAAACAAGTGAAAATACCGGTAATAGCGCAATTAGTCTTACGCTATTCAGATTCAGGGGAGCCATTAGAAGTCTGGGGCGTTATGCGCGATGTCAGGGAGCAGCGTAAAAATGAAGAAAGCTTACGTTTGTCCTCTAAGGTTTTTGAGTCATCGAAAGATGCAATTATTATCAGTGATAACAATAATACTATAATATCTGTTAATCAAGCATTTACAGATATTACCGGTTATGAAGCGTCTGAAGCCGTTGGTAAGAACCCTAATATGTTGCAGTCTGGGCGACATGAGCCTTCTTTTTATCAAGAGCTTTGGGCAGAACTAGTGACTACGGGCTATTGGCAAGGGGAGATATGGAATCGGCGTAAGAATGGGGAGATATTTCCTGAATGGATTTCAATCAGTCTGGTTTATGACCTTCAGCATAAAGTTTCTCATTTTATTGCAATTTTTAGTGATATTACCAAGCTCAAAGATGCTGAAGCTGATATAGAGTTTTTAGCTAATTACGACCCGCTGACTAAATTACCTAATCGACGTTTATTTGTTGACCGCTTAGGGCAGTCTATTAAAACGGCATCTAGAGATAACACGAGTTTAGCGGTTTTATTTTTTGACTTAGACCACTTTAAAACTATTAATGATTCATTAGGGCACAATGTTGGCGATCAAATGCTGATAGAAGTGGGGGAACGAATTAGTTCATGTATGCGTGAGATTGATAGTGTTTCACGTTTATCGGGTGATGAGTTTGCAGCGGTCATCAATAATATTAGTGATGTGGGCAGTGTAATCACGGTGGTAAAGAAAATTATTGATACCATACGGCTAGGTTTTAAAATTAAAGATTACGAGTTACATGTCACCATTAGTATTGGTATTAGTGTCTATCCCAATGATGGTGATAATTACGAAATCTTATTGAAAAATGCAGATACAGCTATGTATTGCGCTAAGCATAATGGCCGTGATAATTTTGAATTTTTCTCGCCTTCAATGAGTTCACAAGCATTAGAGCGCTTAGCACTGGAAGGCAGTCTGCGTAAAGCGGTAGAAAATGAAGATTTACTTGTGTACTATCAGCCGAAGGTTAATACAGAGACAGGGCGGATTGTTGGGATGGAGGCTTTATTACGTTGGCCGCACCCAGAACTTGGTATGATTTCACCCTCAAAATTTATTCCTTTAGCAGAAGAAACGGGGCTAATTATTCCTATTGGTAAATGGGTTTTAAAGGAAGCTTGTCGGCAAAATAAAGAATGGCAAGACCAAGGTTTAATCGCTGTTCCTGTCGCGGTTAATTTGTCAGCGGTACAGTTTAGGCAACATAACTTATTAGACATAGTGAAAGCAACTTTAGACGCGACTGACTTACAAGCGTGTTATTTAGACTTGGAGTTGACGGAAGGCTTATTAATGGATTGTTCAGAATATAATGTCACCTTATTAAAAGAATTTAGGCGCTTAGGCGTTCATCTGTCCATTGATGATTTCGGTACTGGCTATTCTTCATTAAGTTATTTAAAGCGTTTTCCTATTTCTAAATTAAAAATTGATCGGTCATTTATTATGGGCGTACCTGCAGATAAAAATAGTGCTTTAATTACGAGTGCAATTATTAGCCTAGGACATGATCTGGAAATGACAGTCATTGCTGAAGGTGTAGAGACTGAAGAGCAGTTTAATTTTATGCAAGCCCATCAGTGTGATGAAATTCAAGGCTACTTATTTAGCAAACCCGCCCCAGCGGAGGAGATGGAGAAATTATTGCGTAAAGGGACTATTAAATCTTCGGTGTTTTAATCCATTGATATCTCTCTATAAGTAGTGATAAAAATAAATATACGGCACTATACATCCGAATAAAATAAATTTTACGGATGTATGATGATAAATGTACTGGTTGAGCAGAATAAGCATTGGCAAGCTGAAGTCTATCAGAGTGTTAGTCGAGATAAATTGCAGAAATTAATAGGCTACTTACCGCTCAAGCAAATTATTACCATAACGGGAGTTCGACGCTGCGGAAAGAGTACTTTAGTCAAACAGGCAATTAATTATTTGATTGAAGAAGGTGTAAATTCTGGAAATATTCTTTTTGTAAATTTAGAGCACCCTTTCTTTTTAGAGTACAGGCATGACGCGAATTTTTTAAATACCATTTACGATGAGTATTTAAAGCTAATGAACCCAAAGGGCAAGGTGTACTGTATTTTTGATGAAGTACAGTATTTTGATAACTGGCAAGTTTATGTAAAAAGTAAATACGAAAGTAGCCTTATAAAATTTATCATAACAGGCTCAAACTCATCCATGCTGTCTAATGATCTGAATACCTTGTTAAGCGGTAGAAGCTTAAACATACATTTAGATACATTTTCATTTAGCGAATTTTTAGATTATAAAAAAATAGAATACAAAGGTGAATTTAACCAAACGGCTAACAAAATAGATATATCACGGGCGAAAGATGAATATTTAAAATGGGGGGGATTTTTTGAGGTGTTTCAAATTGAAGATGAACTTATAAAAAAGGAACTCTTAACCAGTTATGCTAAAAATATTATCTACCAAGATATAGTCCCAAGATACAACATAAGAAATAGTGAAGTCGTAGAAAGGCTTTATTTTTATTTACTTACAACAGCGTCAGGTATCTTGAATTACACCACGCTTGCAAAAATATTTGAAGTGAGTGATAGAACCATTAAAGAATATATTCAATATTTTGAAGAGGTTTATTTATTGAAAAGAATAGATAAATTTCATAATAAACCTAAGGAAAAGATTAAATCATTTAAAAAAGTATACTCTTTAGATAATGGTTTTTTACAGCTTCCGTCGAAGCATTCAAGCGACTTAGGTTTAGCACTTGAAAATATGGTATTCAATGTATTGAACCAACGAAGTGAAAGCGTTACCTACTTAAAAGAAACCCATGAGGTGGATTTTTATAGCGATGATACCTTATACCAAGTGACTTATGATATGAGAGATGAAAGAAGCAAAGAAAGGGAAGTGAATGCTTTTAATTACTTTAAATTTAAACACAATGTAAAAAAGAAGGTAATTACCTATGACTCAGAAATGAATTTAGCTGAGATAGAGTGTATTAAGCTAGAGAGGTTTATTTTAGAAGGGCTATAAAAGCGTCCAAAAAACTTGACCATTACGCACTGTTAAGTCTGGAAAGGCAAATAAGCGCTTAAAGCCCTCCCTTGTTGGGGGAGGGTTGGGTTACTGCCATTAAGTTAAGCGGTTTAAGGGTGATTTTTTCTTGCTCTTAAGCCCCCTCTTGATGGAGGGGGTTGGGGGCGGAGAAATTAAAATAAATTCTTTTTTCCTTAACTTAATGGCAGTGGAGGGTTGGGTGGGGAGAAATTAAAATAAGTTTCTTTTTCTCCTTATCCAACCTTCTGCCTTTGGAGAGGGCTTTTAAGAACAGAACCAGTTTTTAATTGGAAGGGCTCCTAACTGCGCTTAAATAGTTTATTTTGTCCCTTGGCGCGAGCGGTTATTTCTCCCTCTTGGGTTGTTACCTTGTGTGCTAGCACCCGAGCGCTGACCATCTCTGTGGTCGACTCTAGGCTTTTTGGGTTTCTTAGGTCTATGGGGGCGCGTATTTAGGCTTGATTCAGGTAAGCTATGAACAGGCTCAAAACCATCAACCATTTCACGAGTTAATAGCTGTTGTATTAAACGCTCAATATCCGAAAGTGATTCAAATTCATCGGCGCTGACTAATGAGATAGCTTGCCCCGCAGAGCCTGCACGGCCTGTGCGACCAATACGATGTACATAATCTTCAGGCACATTAGGTAAGTCGAAATTAACTACTTGAGGGAGTTGTTCGATATCTAAGCCACGAGCGGCAATATCAGTCGCAATTAAAGCGCGAATTTTTCCTGCTTTAAATTCGGCTAATGCTTTGGTGCGTGCACCTTGGCTTTTATTGCCATGAATAGCGGCAGCTAAAACCCCTTCAGTCTCTAAAAAGCGAGTGAGTTGATTAGCGCCCCGTTTAGTGCGTGTAAACACAAGCACTTGTTGCCACTCATGTTCTTTAATTAACTGTGTTAAAAGGGCAGATTTTTGCTTTTTATCAACCGGGTGAATCCATTGTTTAACAGTGGGTGCGGTTGTATTACGCGGGCTAACTGATATTTCAACGGGATCATGCACAATCGTTTTTGCTAATTGGCGAATATCATTAGAAAACGTGGCAGAGAATAATAGGTTTTGTCGTTTTTTAGGTAGAACCGCTATAATTTTGCGAATATCATGGATAAACCCCATGTCTAACATTCGATCTGCTTCATCTAAAATCAATACTTCTAACTGCGAAAAGCGAATTGCTTTTTGATTATATAAGTCTAATAAGCGCCCTGGTGTTGCCACTAAAACATCAACCCCTTTACGTAGGCGCATCATTTGTGGATTTATTTTTACACCACCAAAAACGACGGTTGATGTTAAAGGTAAATTCTGACTATAGTTTTTAATACTTTCTTCAACTTGAGCTGCAAGTTCGCGTGTAGGGGTTAATACTAATGCGCGTGCTTGATTGGCTGCTGGAGGTTGTCCTTGAGAGAGGATTTCTAATAAGGGGAGTGTAAACCCTGCAGTTTTTCCAGTGCCGGTTTGTGCGGCAGCCATAATATCTTTGCCTTCAAGAATTGCTGGAATTGCTTGGGCTTGAATTGGGGAGGGGGTTTCATAGCCTTGTTTAGTGACGGCATCAAGAATAGGGGCGGATAAGCCTAAATCGGCAAAACTCATAGAATCTCTCTTTTAGAATGGAATTACTTTTGGTGTTAATTGTAAGTGCTTAAAGAATTATAATTTGGGGGATATTATGACTGGAGTTGATCGGTAGGGCCTGGCGGTGTTTTTTCAAGCACAGACCCTTTATAAAAAGTAGTTTAATATTAATTAACCATCTTCTAATACTTCTTCGGCTACATTAGAACCGGATTGAACTGCTCCGCCCATATAGGCATACCACTTATGACTAGTTTCTGTGCCTGCAAAATGAATATTACCAATTCTTTCACGAAAAGGCATTCTAAATTGCGTCCAATTGGAGGTAGGTAATACACTAGCAAACCCACCTCGAGAAAATTCCTCTGCAGGCCAGTTTCCTACAAAAATATTTTCATTTTCTATATCAGGTATCAACTCATCATTCATAGACGGTTCAAAAATTTCTTTGATTGCTACCTTTAGTGCCTCTTTAATCTCGTCATTACTATTATCCATTCTCGCTCTACTTTCTTCAGGATTTATAAAAACACCAAGAATCAATTTATCAGGGCTATCAGGAACCGAGTTATTAGTGCCGAAGGACAAAATACTGGTATCACTCATAAAAATCCCCGATAAGCCATGAGCTGCTAAGAAGTTAGTATCATAAACCAAATGACATTTTATGGTTGAACCTAATGGAGTGCGCTGGTTAAATTGAGCTCGTTTCGCGGGTAATGCAGGTTTAAACTGAATTTGGGCAACCATTGGAGTGGGAATAGATAAAATAATTTTTGATCCAATATAATTTCCTTTTTCTGAATAGACCTTGATTGCCTCATTATTCGTAGAGTCAACTTTTCTAACAGGAGATTCTAAAATAACATTACCTTTCAACTCTTCATAAACTGAATTTAAAACACTTTGAGCGCCTTGATGAACTCTAAATTCAACGGCATTATCAAGGGAGTCAAAACCACCAGCAGCATTAATATAATGCAAAACGTGCAACAGGGAGAGTTCGCTTGGTCGAATTGCATACGCCATATCTGCATAGATTTGCATTAAGAAATATGCAGCACTGTCAACTGTTGTAAAATCAAGAATAAAATCTTGAAATGTTCTTTGGTCTAGTTCTGTAGCTCCCTCTGCCTTATATGGCTCAGCGGGAAAATCTGCTAGTCTTTGTGATAATCTATTAAGTTCATCTTTTATAGCTTGAACTTGAGCTAGTACATCATCACCTATAGCATTTACCTCATTGGGTAAATTTAATATTTCGTTTTGGGTGCCGCGGGCTAAGGGGGCGGTAGTACGTGTATCTTTATAGATAATTAAAGCTTCTCCTTCAGAAGGCGTACCAGGAAAAGTTTTATCCTCAAAAGCATCAGTTCCACCAAAAAAATCAACTAGACTTTCTTGGGTGCTATTAACCCATTGCCCTCCTTGGTCTATCCAAAAATCACTTCTTTCTTTTGTCCAAATACGTCCTCCAACTCGGTCTCTAGCCTCTAAAATAATAAATGACTTGCCGGCCGCTTGTAATTTTTTAGCGGCACTTAACCCAGCATACCCTGCACCAATGATAACAACATCTACTTGAGTGAACTCATCATCGCTTGGAGTTATTGTATTTTGATTAGTACATGCTCCTAAAGCTAAGGCGGCAGTGGTTGTCCCCATTAATTTTAGAGCATCTCTTCGGTTGGTTTTCATAGGTTCGTCCTAAAGGAAAATTGGTGCTATAGATAAGTAAAAAAATATACAGTAGCGAGCTGTGCCTGCGAAATTGATAAAGAGCTGATTTTTTGCAAAAATAAAGGGTTAAAATAAGTATCAATATTGATAGTAACCCGAGCATTAAGCCTGTATCTGTAGCTAGTGCAGAGTATACGCTGTTTCTTAAATGGTTAAAATAATTTTCCCTATATGCTGGCTAGACTCCATAAGAGCATGTGCTTTTGCCGCATCAGCTAAAGGGAATGCTTTTTGAATAACGGGCTCAATTGCACCACTTTCTAATAATGGCCAAACGTGCTGCTGTAATTGGGCTGCAATTTTAGCTTTAAATAGTGGGCTACGAGCACGTAAAGTTGAGCCAGTAATATGCAGGCGCTTTAACATAACTGGCAGTAGGTTAATCTCTGTTTTAATGCCACCCTGTAAAGCAATGTGAATTAAGCGAGCATCAAAATTCATACATTTAATATTACGCTGTAAATAATCTCCGCCAATCATATCAAGGATTACATCCACGCCTTGATTAGCAGTGTATTCATTAATAATAGTTACAAAATCTTGTGCACGGTAATTAATAGTAAGATCCGCTCCTAACTGCATACAAAAGAGACATTTTTCCTCACTTCCAGCGGTTACAATCACTTGAGCCCCAAATGATTTGGCTAGCTGAATCGCAGTAGTGCCTATGCCGCTACTGCCACCATGGATCAGGATAGTTTCCTTAGCTTGTAATTTTGCTTGGTCAAAAACATTACTCCAAACGGTAAAAAATGTTTCCGGTAAAGCTGCAGCTTGTATATAACTCAGTCCTTGTGGAATAGGAAGACATTGTTGAGTGGGCACAGTGCAATATTCAGCATATCCACCGCCAGTCAATAAGGCGCATACTTTATCACCCAACTTAAAAGGAGCATGACTATCGCCAAGATCAATAATTGTTCCTGAAACTTCTAATCCTAAAATATCCGAAGCACCTTTAGGCGGTGGGTAGAGTCCTTGACGTTGCATAATATCAGGTCGATTAATGCCCGCCGCATGAACTTGGATTAATACTTCACCTGGCTTAGGCGAGGGTGTGGGGCGGCTGCATAAATGCAGTGTGTTATTAATAGCTTCGATGGCGTGCATATTTAAGTACAGTAGTTAGAAATTTTTAACTGATAATAGCGTATAAGTACAGTCATTAGCAGCAGAACAAAAGTGAGAAAAGTCGACGCTACGGGCAATCCTTTATGCTTGCTTACAATACGTAAAACACTCACTAATAAAGCATAATCACTGTAAGTATTCAGAGACCCTCACTTTATCTCTCGGCGAAAGCCTTCTCCAGCGGGAGAAGGTTGGATGAGGGGAAAT
>ENA-ORXI01001935-ORXI01001935.1-sediment-metagenome-genome-assembly--contig:-NODE-1935-length-15571-cov-7.509488_pt1 | contig 15571 bp, 16 predicted proteins | sample MGYA00237861_ERZ511468 | MGnify/ENA primary metagenome ERZ511468 (study PRJEB26299, sample SAMN06266213) | sediment metagenome | isolation source: Hudson Canyon methane seep mesocosm | place... | reverse complement strand
AAATGAGCATCACTTTGCTCATGATCATAACTCCGACTGCATGGGGGCGACTGAATCTGCATTGCACTTGCTGGCAAAAGAAGTGATTAGCCAAAGCCGTGAGCTATTTATACCAGAGCTAGAAATCGAAGCTTCATTGGTTGGGGTAGATGATATCGAATTGTTTCGTGAGAGTTCTTTATCCGCGTATATTCTGAAGTATGAGAATGTAGAGGTTGAGCAGACTGTTGATGATTATCGACCTGATTTAACCTTGATGATAGAGCAAAAAATAATCACTGATAAAATCTATTTTGGTATGGAACCTTGTATCGATGTAGAAGTGAAGGTGACTCATGGAGTGGATGAAGAGAAGCTTGCAAAAGTAGCCGCTGTCACTCGGCCTATGATTGAAATTGATGTGTCAGGTGCTGATACTTTAGCGGATAGGCAGGAGTTAGAGCATTGGATTATCTACCATGCACCAAGACGCTGGGTATATCATCCTAGCAAGGAATGGCGTGAAAAAGAATTGCTGAATGAGTTGGCAGTAATCGCTGATAGACAAGCTGGTTTTAGGGATGCCAGCCCACTAGAAGTAGTCGATATGTACAACACAATGGCAATTGGCTATAAAGCAGGCAAAGGGTTTTCTAAGCGAACGGGTAAGGATTTTGAAATTCATGAGCTTTATATTGTAGAACCCATGCAAAGTCATTCGACTGCCAACTACCAGCTTTTAGGCGGGGCAGGTTTTGAAATGAAGAAACTGTATATTGACCCTAAGCTAGGAAGTAAATTGCAGGATTTAAAATACCCTTGTGAGATTCAATTGATTACTGGCTCTGTGTTTAATCAAGGGCGGCTTAAAGCTGTGGTGAGTGATGTTGAGGTAGTTTAAGAAAACTATAGGCCTGTAGTTTATCTTATTCAGTATCTACAGGCTTAATCATTATCTAGGTGACAGAAAACTCAACTAAAGAGTAAACTATCGCCCATCAACCTTCCTTAGCCTCTTTCTTGATTGCTGAGGAAGAAGCACGCTTTAAAGTGGAAACGGATTTTGGCAAAGATAATACCCAGCTTGAGCAGTTGTGCTCGTAAAATGACCTCAGGCGAGAAGCGCTTTGGTCGACGTCTTGAATCATTATTAGAAGATGATTATCTCTGTTGGTTCGATATCCCATTAGGTAAGAAAAGACGCTACCCAGATTACATCATTCTACATCCCCAGCGTGGCTTGTTATTCCTAGAGATTAAGGACTGGAAGCTTTCGACTATTAAAGATATTAACCATGAGCGGGTGGTATTACGCACCGACCGTGGGGAAGAAACCGCGGCTAACCCGTTAGAGCAGGCTAGGCAGTGTGCTTATACCGTGGGGTCGTACGCTTAAGTACGAAGGCAAGCTGGTATGTCCTTATGGCTATGGGGTGGTATTGTCGAATATTACCCGCGCTCAGTTAGATAAGGCGTTTCCGTTGGATGCTCAAGAATTACTATTGCCCCCGCATTTGGTGATTTGCCAAGACGAGATGACGGATAAGGCAGAGGCTGAGCCTTTTCAAGAAAAGCTGATTCTTATATTAGCTGGGTGCTCGATTAATAGGCAATAGTAGTACTTGTAGGTAATTGAAATCCCATTCCTAATCTATATCCTGAATGTGAAAAATTTACTAGTAAGTTAGTGGCGCTTATTGCTAGCACTTAATAGTGATTTCAACATGGAAAGGTCTTCATTACAGGGATTTAAGATGACTAATGCAATTAAAGAAAACTTCAATTTTATGCAGAATACTAGTGGCGTGGTAGCATCAATGGGTCTAGAAAGCCTTGGTAAGAGTGCTGCTAGTAATTTAGTAACTCCTGCAATCTGGGCTTTAAATTATACTGTTAGTGAAAGCAGGCCAACGGGGGTTGATCTTGGGATATATGCAGTTGGTTTCTTAAATGCACCAGCATCTATTATAACCAGTATTTTCAAGTCTATTGTTGATGATGACATTAACAAAAAAGTAGAAATGATCAGGCAGCAGCATGATGCTAAATTCAGATTGTATATACAGCCTGTACAAAATTTTGGATCTTCTTCTCCAATTATTGTAGCTATGAGTGTAGCTGCTAAAGGTGGTGTTGCTTGGCAGGGTAAAAATGGGCAATGGGTTTATATCACCGATGCTCAAGGGATTCCGGTTTGTGATTTTACTCCAAATAACTATTTACAAATAATTCAGCCCAAAAAACCGTTAATAAGAAAGCCTAATGGCGATTATGAATTTTGCAGTGCATCGTGTTCGAGGTAATTATGAAAAAGTTAGTATTGTTAGTGTCTGCAGTTTTAGCTAGTTGTTCTAGTGAAATCAATTCCCAAGTAACTGAGTTTGATCGTGTTTGTAATGCTTTTATATCTCTTTCTAAGAATATAGAGCTCACTCAGTTATCCGCAGAAGATCGGTATATTTTTCTTCAGAATGAAATACGAGGTCTCACTCCTGAGGGGAATGCAAGAGCGGCTTGGGATGCAGTTGGAAGTGCTGTAGCAGAGGAACGATATTCGTTGTATAAAAATGTTGTTGATAGTATTGAGGGCGGAGATTGGTCTTGTGAAGCGATGAAGCAGCTATCTCATACAGTTAAGGTTGTGTATTCCGAAGAAGACTTACAGAAAGAAAAATCACCTGAACCCACTACAATGAAGAATGCAAAATTTTGATAGGCATTGTGCTTATACCGTGAGTTCGTACGGGGAAGTAGGAATGCTAGCTGTTATGCCCTTATGGGTGCAGTTGGCGCACACTACCCTAGTACGTTAGAGCACGCCCAGACCGGCATGTATTCGGCTTCTGCTGTTGTTGATTTTACTCTCTATTCAGTTCCTATTGGCGAGAAAAAACGTTTCAGCTGAGGGCGTGTGAAAACATCTCTATTTTAAGGCATAATAAAGCACTTAAGAAATAAGATCATTTCAGTGATGCGACATAAGAACGGCGAAGATAGGTTTCAAACTACTTTACTCCCAGATGCCATTGATGATTTTGTAGCAGGTGATCATCCAGTTAGAGTTATTGATGCTTTCGTCGACACCCTAGATTTTCAAGAACTCGGATTTACTAAGGCCCAAACTAAATTAACAGGCCGAAAACCTTATCACCCAGGTGACTTACTCAAGTTATATCTATACGGCTACCTCAACCAAATAAGCACTAGTCGCCGACTTGAAAAAGAGTGTAATCGTAATCTTGAAGTTTTTTGGCTTATGCGTCGCCTCACTCCTGATTTTAAAACCATTGCTGATTTCAGAAAAGATAATGGGCCTGCGGTACGCGGAGCATGCCGTGCATTCATTCAGTTTTGTCGTCAGGCAGGTTTACTAGATACTCGGCTGATCGCTATTGATGGTAGTAAGTTCAAGGCCGCAGCCAGTAAAGATCAAGCATTAATGCGTAAACACATACAGCGTGATCGAAAGTTAATCGAAGAAAAAGTTGATAAATATCTTAATCTTTTTGAGCGTTCTGATAGAAAGGATGAAGAGAGAACAATAGATCGAAGCCAAGTATTAGAAACTCTAAAAAACCTAAAAATTAAAAAAGACAAATTAGATATCCGTGAAGCCAAAATGGATGAGCTGGGTGATAATCAACACTGTGAAACTGAACCTGATGCTAAAATCATGCGCTCAGGCCGCGATGGAATGGTGCTCGGGTATAATTTACAAAATGCAGTTGATGCTAATACTGGTTTGATTATTCACCATGACCTAACAGATGAAGGTGGTGACTTTAGGCAGTTACTACCAATGGCAAGGGCATCAAAAGAAGTGCTGGGTGTAGAAGCTCTTGAAGTACTTGCTGATGCGGGTTATAGCAATGGAGAACACCTAAATTCGTGTGAACTACTTGGAATTACAGCAACCGTTCCTCGTAGACAAATACCTAGTAGTAACAAAGATCTTTACCAGAAAAAAGATTTTAAATATGTTTCAGAAAACGATAGTTTTATTTGTCCTGCTGGAGAAATCTTGTGTCGCTCAGGCAGTGATAAACGGCGCAATCTCTATCTGTATAAACGAAAAGGCTGCAACAATTGTGAGTTACAGTCTCAATGTACCAAGGCTAGTACACGTACGATCACACGACATTTCTTTGAAGATGCTTACAACCGATCAGAAGCCCGTCAGCAAGCCAACCCTGATTTAATGAGTCAGCGAATGGGAATTGTTGAGCGCCCTTTTGGTATATTAAAACAAGCGATGGGGTTCCGAAGATTTTTATGTCGAGGTATTAATCGCGCGAAGTCAGAGATTGCAATGGTGATTACTACGTACAACATTAAGCGAATGTTTGAAGTTCACGGCGTTCCCAAGTTATTAATGTTGCTAGGGAGCACCGCTTAGGAAAAGATTATCCTGCTGGTTTAGTCTCTGGCTATAGGGCGTTGTTCTAAATGAAAATTGAATTATTGATATAGCGAGTTTATTTTATATTCCAGCAAAGGAAGAAGCAGCTCGCTTGTAGAGCCCTAGAAACAATGTATGTAGGACTGTAATTCGAACTTCTTAGTTTTCACACGCCCTCAGCTGAAACGTTTTTCGAGTATAAAAATCATAATTCTTATAATACAAGGCAGCGAATAAGCTAATTGTTTAAGTGAATCTCAGACCTGAGTCATTGCTATATGAGCCGAATAGAGGAATGAATTATAAACTTGACCGATAAATGGGTTTGGTAAAGCCCCATCTAGTCTGACTTTCAGTGGCAGGGATAGCTGATTTTGTCGCGTTTACGCGATACACGTATGAAGTCTGTGTATCGTTTGATAAGGCTTCAATTAACCCCTTCTAAAACATAGTCTGCGCTAACATACGCAACCCCGTAATAAGCAATACCACAGCAAACACCTTCTTCAATTTATTCGCATCCAGTTTACTGGCAATGGATGCCCCTAGCGGCGCAAATAAAACAGTTAACGGCACAATACACACAAGCCCCATAAGATTGATCAATCCATAGGTGCCTGCCGGTGCATCTACGGGAGTGGTTCCTAAGGTCAGCATGGTTAGGGCGGCTGGTAAGGATATGATTAAGCCTATCGCCGCTGCGGTGCCCACGGCTTTGTGGGCTGGGTAATTAAAAAGCGTGAGTAAAGGTACGGAAATTGTGCCGCCCCCTATGCCTACCATTGAGCTGAAAAAGCCAATGGACGTGCCCATGGTGGTTTGCCCTGTTCTGCCGGGTAGTTGTTGGAATAGTGCCGATTTTCCGGTTCGAAATAGCATGTTTAATGCAGACAAGGTAGCGATGAAACCAAATAACAGGGTCAGCCAGCTGCCATCCACTCGGGTGACCAGCCAGCTTCCGGCTAATGTGCCGGCAAGGATAAATAACCCCCAGCGTTGTAGTAGGTCAAAATCGATATTGCCTTTTTGCTTATGTGCGCGAATTGAGCTGATGGAAGTTGGCACTATGGTGGCCAGTGAAGTGGCCGTGGCAATTAACATGGCCGATTCGGGTGAAACCCCAAAACCTTTAAATAAGAAAAACAAAACCGGCACTATGACGATACCGCCGCCGACCCCTAATAAGCCCGCTAGAATACCGGCAAAAATGCCGGTGGCTGCTAAGGCTAAAAAGGTTGTGGCATTACTGGTTAAAAATTCAATGATGTTCATGGTGATAAGCTTTTATTTATTGAGTTTTATTTATTAAGTTCTAGCCTAATAATTTCTGCCCCGGCTTGTAAGGCGTTTAGCTTTTCTCTTGCGACTTCGCGAGATAAAGGTGCCATCCCGCAGTTGGTGCAAGGGTAGAGTTTGTCGGCATCCACATAGTTAAGTGCGTGTCTTAAAGTGGCGGCCACTTCTTCTGGGGTTTCGATGCGGTTGCTGGCGACATCAATGGCGCCCACCATGATCTTTTTACCACGCACTAATTCCAGTAATTCAATCGGCACACGGGAGTTGTGGCACTCCAGAGAAATAATATCGATATTGGATTGCTGCAATTTTGGAAAGACTTCTTCGTACTGTCGCCATTCGGACCCTAGGGTTTCTTTCCATTCGGTATTGGCTTTTATGCCGTAGCCATAACAAATATGTACCACGGTTTCGCAGTTAAGGCCTTCGATGGCTTTTTCTAAGCAGGCGATGCCCCATTCGTTGACCTCATCAAAAAACACGTTAAAAGCCGGTTCATCAAATTGAATAATATCCACCCCAGCAGCTTCGAGTTCTTTGGCTTCTTGGTTGAGGATCTTAGCGAATTCCCACGCTAGGTCTTTACGACTTTTGTAGTGATCATCGTACAAGGTATCGACCATGGTCATGGGTCCTGGTAGCGCCCATTTTATCGGTTGATCGGTTTGGCTGCGGAGGAATTTTGCATCCTCAATAAATACCGGCTGAGGGCGACTCACTGGGCCGACGACGGTAGGCACGCTGGCGTTATAACGATCACGAATTTTAACGGTTTCGCGCTTTTTGAAATCCACCCCCTCTAGATGTTCAATGAAGGTGGTGACAAAGTGCTGACGGGTTTGTTCGCCGTCACTGACGATATCGATGCCGGCGTTTTTTTGTTCTTGTAATGACACTCGCAGTGCATCTTTTTTGCCATCAAGCAGTTCGTTGTTTTTTAGTTTCCACGGCGACCAGAGTTTTTCTGGCTCTGCTAGCCAAGACGGTTTCGGTAAACTGCCAGCGGTGGAAGTGGGTAATAAGGTGTTCATGTTCGTATTCCTGTTATCTTATTTGCCGTTTACTAGATTCGGGCATTTAGGCGTAATTTTGTGACCATTGATCAAGCAGGTTTTGATACGGCTTGATGAAATGTTGTTCGGCAAACTTGCCTTGTTTAATGGCGAGCTGGCTGCGCTCTTCACGATCATAAATAATCTGTGTCAGCGAGTGATCTGTGTGCTTGAGATTGGGCTGGTAGTGGCTACCGGCAATCGCGTTGGCGTTATAAACCTCGGGGCGATAGATCTTTTGGAAGGTCTCCATGGTGCTGATGGTGCTGATCAGTTCGATATTGCTATAGTCGCTTAACAGGTCGCCAAAGAAATAGAACGACAGCGGGGCAACACTGTTGGGCGGCATAAAGTAGCGCACCTGAAAGCCCATTTTTTTAAAGTATTGCTCGGTTAATGAGGATTCATTGGCTAGGTATTCCACCCCTAATACTGGGTGTTGGTTTTCAGTTCTGTGGTAGGTTTTATTATCAGAAACACTTAAGCAAATAACCGGTGGTTTACTGAAGTTTTCTTTATAGGTAGATGAATTAAGAAAATCTTTAAACAGCTTGCCGTGCAGGTCGCCAAAGTTTTCGGGAATGCTAAAACTCGGTTGATCTTTATTATGATCTAATAACAAGATGCTGAAATCATAATCGCGAACGTAGGAGGAAAAGTTATTGCCCACTATGCCTTCAATTTTGTTTCCGGTTTTATGGTCGTTGATATTGGTTTTTAGAATTTCTATCGAGGGGAAGAAGTTTCCGTTACCTTCAATATCAACATCCACTGAGATGATTTCTAATTCTAGCGAGTAGCGATCACCTTTTGGATTATCCCAGCTGGCTAACGCATTAAAGCGGCTATCCACCATGCGTAAGGCATTGCGCAAGTTGCCTTGGCGGCTTTCACCACGGGCAAGGTTGGCAAAGTTGGTGGTGATGCGAGTGCTCTGTGCGGGTTGATAATTTTCATCAAAACAGATGCTTTTTATGGTGTATGTAAAGCCTTTATTCATGACGACCTCGTATTAGGGTGTGCAACAAGTGAATGATTTCGTACTGCTTGTTGCACTTTATACTTGGGTCGTTGTGTGAATAAAATTGATTTAATTTAATGTATCTATGAATTTAGCTCACGTGCAAGATCGATAAAGGCTTTTAGGTATGCTATGTTGGTATCACCTTCACGGGTGCCTAAATAGATTTTTTTCGCTATGCCGTTTTCCCCTAAGCGCACAACCGCTAAAGGCAGAGTCTTGCAATATTCTTCCGCTAACCAGCGAGGTAGGGCGGCCACCCCGCGATTACAAGCGACCATTTGCAGCATAATGTCGGTTGCTTCACTGGTTTTATGCAGTTTTGGGTTAACCCCAGCTGGGTTAAGAAACTGGCTATAAATATCAAGGCGGTCGGGTGCTACTGGGTAGGTGATTAATGTCTGATCGCGTAGGTCTTCGGCTTTGGCATAATTATGCAAGGCGAGTGGATGGTCTCTGGCCACGACTAATACTTGTTCGTAATCAAATACGGGTTGGAAGTTAAGCCCGCTTTTGTAGAAGGGGTCTGGGGTGACGAGTAAATCGATTTCATAATCTAATAACGCGCCGACACCACCGAATTGGAATTTCTGTTTTACATCCACATCCACATCAGGCCAGGTATCTAAAAACGGCGATACCACTTTTAATAACCACTGATAGCAAGGGTGGCATTCCATGCCTATTCGCAGGGTTCCTCGCTCACCTTGGGCGATTTGTTTGAGCTTGCCTTCAGCATGGTCGAGCAGTGGCAGTACCCTATTGGCAATATTGAGGATGTAGCGCCCGGATTCTGTCAGCCGCAGGCTGCGCCCTTCGCGCAACCAGATGTCATTGCCGAGATTATCTTCCAGTTTTCGTATGGTATGGCTTAAGGCCGATTGCGTGACGCACAGCTCTTTGGCCGCCGCGGTCAGGGAACCGTACTGGTCTACGGCATGGACAATTCTTAGGTGGATGCGTTCGATCATAATATTTATTAGGGCTTACATGAGTAAATTTAATTAGTGTGTGAAAATATACCATTTTTACTCATGTTTAAACTGGCTTAGTCTTCAATCTTGTTGATTATTGATCGAGTTTGCTCTTTGTCTTCAAATAATCAATGATATGTTATATTGTAACAATTGGTTGTTTTCATCTCATTGTTAGTAAAAGCATGTCTGTGAGGCTTAAGTATGAATATCGAAAAACTAGAGACGCAAAAATTAATAGAAGCAAAATTTACAGAACCCGATGAAGACTATATGAACGAAGAGCAGTTGGGGTTATTTAAAAAACTCTTGATTGAGCTTCATGAGGCAACGAAAGAAAGAATTAAAAAGTTCAAAGATCAAATATCCAATCCGATGGAAATGAGTGATGAAAGTGATCGAGCGACTTGGGAAGAGCAATGTGCTCTTTCTCTTCGCATCGTAGAGCGTGAGCAAAAATTATTACCAAAAATTCAACAGGCATTAGAACGTATTCGTTTGGGTGACTATGGCTATTGTAAAGAATCTGGAGATGCTATTGGTATACAGCGCTTATTACTTAGGCCTACCGCTGAGTATTGCGTGGATATAAAAGTGTTAAAAGAAATTAAAGAGAACTCTTACCGGCGTTAGTGGTAATACACTAATTTGTTAAGATTTTAATGATATGATATAACGTATCATTACGGTGCGTATTGTTTGTACTGTATTCAATGGCTCCAAGGAAGTGAGATGATTCGGTTTCGGGAAAAAATAGGTCACGCTGAGCGTAAGTGCAATCAAAAAGGGGTACGACTGACTGCAAAACGGAAAATGGTTCTGTCCGGTTTATTAGTCTCTGAAAAGGCTATGTCAGCCTATGAAATTGTTGACTTGTGTAAAACAAAATTTAACGAAGTTATACCCCCTATGTCGGTTTATCGAATCTTAGATTTTCTTCAAGAGCAGGAATTTGTACACAAGCTTAATTTAGCCAACAAGTTCGTCGCTTGTTGTCATATAGATTGTGATCATAAACATGAAATTTCAAAGTTTTTAATTTGTGAAAAATGCCTGCGTGTTAAGGAAATAAATCTAGGAAAAATAACGAAAGAAGAATTAAGGCAAGATGTTGAATCTGCGGGTTTTCAACTTGTTAGTCCACAGTTAGAAATTAATTGCGTTTGTGATAGCTGTCTCTCTAAGAAATTATAGGAAAAATATGTTCAACCCAACTTTATTACCCGACGTCACGTCTCAACAATTATCGGAGATTCAAAAGCCGCTCCAATGGGTCGGGATGGAAGAGATTGCAGTTCCGCTACTTATTGCTATTCAAGGTAAAGGCCCTCAGCAAGTGAGCGCAAAATCATCCCTATATGTAAGCTTCGATAAAACTGAAGCAAAAGGCATTCATATGTCTCGGCTACATTTGGCGCTCAATGAGACGCTAGCGGGAAAGACTCTTACGGAAGATAGGTTGTTTTCTTTACTGCAATGTATGGTGGAATCCCAAGAGGGTATCAGTTCAAGTGCAAGATTAGTGCTTGAGTTTGATCTGGTGCTGGAAAAACCGGCGTTGCTTAGCGGAGAAATCGGCTTTCAGTCTTATCCGGTGCGCATTGATGCACAGCTTCTCAATGACCAGTTAAAGTTAGATCTTGACCTTACCATTGCTTATTCGAGCACTTGCCCGTGTTCGGCATCGCTTTCTCGACAACTGTATGCCGAAGCGATTAATAACAAATTTATGGGCGACCATATTGATAAGCAGGCCTTGATGAACTGGGTCGTATCTAATGCGGGTTCAATTGCAACACCTCATAGTCAGCGCTCATATGCTTATCTAAAACTATCGTTAGAAAAAGGCTACTTTCCGGACTTTGTATCATTGATTTCGCAGTTTGAAGATGTCATCGGTACACCGGTTCAAACCGCCGTTAAGCGTCAAGATGAACAAGCCTTCGCACGCTTAAATGCCGAAAACCTGATGTTTTGTGAAGATGCTGCGCGGCGTATTAAAAATGATTTAGAGCGCCAGAGCTTTATCACCGACTATTGGTTCAAGGTTGAGCACCAAGAAAGCTTGCATGCTCATAATGCCGTCGTCATCGATCAAAAGTTCTAGCCAGTATTTCAATACGCATTAAATTATTCAATAAAAGAGAGCGAAGATGAGTAACAAGTCAGTAAAAATTTCATTACCAGATGGGTCTATACGTCGGTTTGATGAGCCTGTTACGGTAATGCAAGTTGCTGAAGATATTGGTCCAGGTCTTGCGAAGAACACCTTGGCAGGCGAGGTGGACGGACAGCTTCAAGACGCATGTTATCTTATCGTTAACGATGTGAAGTTACGCATAATCACGCCAAACGAAGAGGAGGGGCGTGAGATTATTCGTCATTCATGTGCTCACTTGGTAGGGCATGCCGTGAAGCAATTATTTCCTGATGCAAAGATGGCCATTGGACCCATCATTGAAAATGGCTTTTATTATGATATCGCTTATGAACGTCCTTTCACGACCGACGATTTAGCCGCCATTGAAAGTCGAATGAAATCTTTAATTAAGACGAATTATGACGTAGTAAAGCGTATTCAGACACGAAGTGAAGTGGTTGAAATTTTCAAAGCACGTGAGGAGCACTACAAGCTTCAGCTGATTGACGACATGCCAGACGTAGAAAGCATGGGCTTATATTATCATGAAGAATATATCGATATGTGTCGTGGCCCTCATGTTCCGAATACTCGATTTTTGCCCCACTTCAAGTTGATGAAAATATCGGGCGCCTATTGGCGAGGAGACTCAAGTAACGAACAGTTGCAGCGGATTTATGGCACGGCTTGGTCGAATAAGAAAGAGCTAAAATCGCACCTTAATATGTTGGAGGAAGCTGAAAAACGTGACCACCGCCGTTTAGGAAAAGAGCTCGACTTATTTCATTTTTCAGAAGAAGCGCCTGGATCTGTTTTTTGGCATTCAAAAGGGTGGGCCTTGTTCCAGCAGCTAATTGACTATATGCGACGTCAACAGCAGGAAGAAGGTTACGAAGAGGTCAATACACCTGATCTGATGGATCGAAGTCTGTGGGAAACGTCAGGGCATTGGCAAAATTATCGCGACCATATGTATACCACTCAAACCCCAGGGGATCGGCTTTTAGCGTTAAAGCCGATGAGTTGCCCAGGCAGTGTTTTAATGTATCGACATGGCTTAAAAAGCTATCGGGATTTGCCCATTAGAATGGCGGAGTTTGGTAAGGTGCACCGATATGAGCCCTCTGGATCATTGCATGGTCTACTTCGAGTTCGACACTTTACTCAGGATGATGCGCACATATATTGTACCTTGGAGCAGATGCAGAATGAGTGTGTTCGAGTTATTGAATTGGTGCAGGCTATTTATCGTGACTTCGGCTTTGAAGATGTACATATCAAGCTGTCGACACGTCCAGACAATAAAATTGGCAGTGATGAAACATGGGATATCTTAGAATCAGCTCTGGTTACCTCGTTACAAAATTTAGCGTTGCCTTATGACCTGAATGAAGGCGAAGGGGCATTTTATGGCCCGAAATTAGAGTTTACATTGCGTGATTCCATCGGCCGAGATTGGCAATGTGGCACTCTTCAGGTCGATATGAATTTACCAGGGCGCTTTGATCTTAACTATGTCGATGAGTCTGGGCAGAAACAAGTTCCTGTTATGTTGCATCGAGCATTGTTTGGTTCGCTAGAACGCTTTACGGGTATTTTAATCGAGCACTACGCAGGCAAGTTACCTGCTTGGCTTTCTCCAGTACAGATCTCTGTACTCGCTATCTCAGAAAAATCTCATGAGTATGCAAAGCAAATCCATTTGGCTTTTAGAAGAGCGGGATTAAGAGTGCAGATCGATTGCGGGCGAGAGAAAATAGGCCATAAAATCCGCCAGCATACTTTAAACAAAGTCCCTTTCATGGCTGTTGTCGGAGCCAAAGAAGCAGAAGACCTGACGGTTAACTTGCGTCATGTTAGTGGCGAAAGTTTAGGGGCGTTTACCTTGGCTGACGCAGTTTCGTATTTAGTAAAAGAAACGACAGCCCCAGATTTGCAAGCGCTAGCTGAGAAACCAGCATAAGAGGGGCTAATAAAAGAACTAACGAAAGTTTAATGGCTGTTGACCAAACTTTTGAAATTGAATACTGGCAGAAGAGGATAAGCTACTCCAAAATCCTCCTGCTAGTTATTCTGTGTCTGAAGTATGGATCTCATTATGATAGAGTTCATCTTAAATATGGATATCATCGATAACTTCCTTTAGAGCATTTCATCGTAAATTCCACTGAACCATTTCCGCTAACTTAGTTCTAACCTTTGGTTGAGAAATACTGTTCTATAATTGTACAGCTCAATATCGAAAAACGAACAACACCATAATTAGAATTCATTCAGCAGGAAACGATCATGAATAAGAAAGCACAGAATCTTTTTAGCGGCGCGGCTTTGGCCGTAGCGGTTGCGGGTCTAGCGGGTTGCGCGAGCACGGATAACTCAAGCACGGCGGCAGTGCCGGCGGGTAGTACAGATCTGGTTCATTGTTATGACGTGAACGTCTGTAAGGGACATAACGACTGTAAAACTGCTGATAATGCTTGCGGTGGCCATGCAACTTGTAAGGGCACTGGTTTTGTCGGTATGCCTTCGAAAGCGTGTGCAGACGTAGGTGGTAAGCAGAAAGATGATTGGAGCGGCAGCATTTCTAAAGCCGATCTTGTGCATTGTTATGGCGTGAACGTGTGTAAAGGCCATAACGATTGTAAGACTGCGAATAATGCCTGTGGTGGCCATGCTTCTTGTAAGGGTACCGGCTTTGTATCAACTACGGCTAAGTCGTGCGCTGATATTGGTGGTAAGGTAGGGGCATAATCTGTCTTTTGCTAAATAGCTAATAATAAAACATCACGGGTTTCAGGCCCGTGTTGTTTGTTAGAGATAATAATTCTATTCAAATACTATTCAAACACTATGGATTTACCCGTGAACGAGCAGTCACTTACTCAGCCGTCTTTAGGCTTTGGTCTTGGGCTTAGAACCCCGCATTTTGAGCATATTTTACAGCATAAGCCGGATGTGGATTGGTTTGAGGTATTGTCTGAGAACTATATGGTTGCTGGGGGTAAACCACGTTATTATTTGGAAGCCATTGCTGAGCAATACCCGATTGTGATGCATGGGGTTTCTATGTCGATTGGCAGTACTGATCCGCTGGATTTGGAGTATTTAAAATCGTTAAAAAAATTAGCCAATGATGTTCAACCGAAGTGGATTTCCGATCATATTTGTTGGACCTCGATTCATGGCCAAAATAGCCATGATTTATTGCCGCTACCTTATACCCGCGATACGGTGAAGCATGTGGCCGAGCGGGTGCGCCAAGTACAAGATATTTTAGGCCGACGTTTATTATTAGAAAATGTGTCGAGTTATTTGTCTTATAAAAATTCAGAGATGGACGAGTGGACGTTTTTAGCCGAAGTTGCGGAAGCGGCTGACTGTTTGATCTTGTTGGATATTAATAATATTTACGTCAGCGCGCGTAATCACGGTTTTGACCCATTAACGTATTTAAATAAAATTCCGGTGAATCGCGTGCAGCAGTTTCATTTGGCCGGGCACAGTGATTTTGGTGATCATGTGATTGATACCCATGATCACGATGTTCCAGATGCAGTATGGCAGTTGTATCGCGAAGCGCTTACACGTTTTGGTGCGGTGAGCACTATGATTGAGCGCGATGATAATATTCCCGAGTTCTCTGCCTTGTATGACGAATTGCAATTCGCTAAGAAGATTGCCGAAGAAATGGGAGTGGTTCATGTCTAGCGAGCTGGAAAAACTGCAGCAAGATTTTATGCAGTATTTATTACATCCTGGGCAAGGCAGTGGTGAGCAGTTTCATAGCTGGGTAGATGAGCAGTCGGGTTTACCCGCGGCAAAGCGCATGCAGATTTATGCTAATGGGTATGTGCTGCGGTTGCGAGAAACCATTGATACCGACCATGAGTTGTTGGGTTTGTATTTGGGGGATGAGTTATTCGATAAGATGGTTGAAGGATATGTACGCGCACATCCATCGACCTTTCGTTCTTTGCGTCAGTTTGCCGATGCCTTGCCAGAGTATTTAGCCAAGGATGAGTTTTTTAGCCAGTATCCCCAGATTTCAGAATTAGCGTCGTTTGAACGCCGTTTGATTAATGCCTTTGATGCCGCTGATAGTGAGTGCGCGACCTTTGCCGAGTTGCAAGGAATTCCCCCCGAGCAATGGCCAGGCATTTGTTTTCGTTTTCATCCCAGTGTGCAAATCTTTAGCTGCCAAACCAATGCGGTTGAATGTTGGCAAGCGCTTAAGCAAGGGCAGACACCTCCTGAACCTGAGCTGCAGAGTGAAGCGGGTTCTGAAGGTATAGGATTGCGCATCTGGTTGATTTGGCGTGGTAATGAACGATTAACCGAGTTTATGTCGATTTCCCCGGCGCAGCATGGTTTGTTATTGGGGTTTTTGCAGGGCAGGAATTTTGCCGAGCAATGTGAAGCCATGCTGCAGTGGTATTCCCAGGACGAGGCACCGATGCAGGTTTTACAGGCCCTACAAGCTTGGTTTCAGATGGGGATTATTCGTTCGATTGTTAAGGGGTAGTATTCGGGGCTAGTTATCTAGCTATAAATAGTAGGCGCTAGCTATCTCAATTGGCTTAATTCGAGCTATTTTTGTCTTTTTCTATTTAATTTTACGAAAGTAGTTGACGGCGCTGTGGATAAGCGTATTATTCGCCGCCTGCTCAGACAGAACGACCTTCGGGGTGTTGTGGTTGAGCTGAGATAAGG
>ENA-ORXI01001927-ORXI01001927.1-sediment-metagenome-genome-assembly--contig:-NODE-1927-length-15613-cov-13.103308_pt1 | contig 15613 bp, 16 predicted proteins | sample MGYA00237861_ERZ511468 | MGnify/ENA primary metagenome ERZ511468 (study PRJEB26299, sample SAMN06266213) | sediment metagenome | isolation source: Hudson Canyon methane seep mesocosm | place... | reverse complement strand
TTAGTGCAACTAAAACACTTGCTATCAGTAATTTTGCTTTCATATTCATCTTCCCCAATATTAAAAATGATAATTTTTATAATCTAAATAGCACCTTCCCGGACTAGATAGTTTTGCCTCAATACGTATTAGAGTTTTATTATATTGTAATATAAATTTATCGCAAGTTATTTTTAACTTATCCTTCATGAATTCCCAAGCTTTTTACTTGGTATTTTCATATTAAAAAATAAACTCAATACTGTCAATAACTTAGCTACATACCAATTGTTTATTGCTTGACCTACCCCCATCTTATTTTTAATATTCTGGCCGCAATCACGACGGGTTAACCTATATTTTTACACTCACCAAGAAGGTGCTATCAACATGAAAAAACAGCTTTTATTAAGTTTAACTCTAAGCGTAGCTGCCCTTAGTGGCTCTGCCTCAGCTTTTAGTGATTCGCCAGAGGCAGCTACAACTTATCTCCAGACAGGCCAATTCCTATTGATTACCGACCTTTAAGCCAATAGCCCAGCTGCACAAGCCGGCTTAATGGAAGGCGACATTATCTTAGCGGTTAATAAAATGAAGGTAAAAAGACTTAAACAAAGCCGCAAGCTTATCACGCCAACAATTATTAATTCATTTGCAACGCGGACAGAGCTTTTTGTATTTTATAATTAAATAAGCAAAACTTTCACACACCAAACCGGCCGCGCCTGTCATGTATAATTGAGATAAACGAAGCCGATATTTTTTAAGGTATTTCCTCTTATGTTACAGATACAACAAATTCCAGCCCTGAACGACAATTATATTTACTTAATTCATGATGCTAAATCGGGAGAAACAGCGGTAGTCGACCCCGCCCTCGCCCAACCTATTCTCAATACACTCAAGCAAAATAACTGGAATTTAACTTATATTTTGAATACACATCATCACTCGGATCATGTCGGCGGAAATTTAAGCCTCAAGCAACAAACAAACTGCCAAATAATAGGCTCAGAAAATGATCAACAACGTATTCCAGGAATAGATAAAAAAGTCAGCGAAGGCGATACGCTAAAACTTGGCGCCTATACAATTCAAGTCATTAGCTGTACCGGCCACACCACAGGTCATATTGCTTTTTATATCCCAGCAGCAAGTGCCTTATTCTGTGGTGATACTTTATTTGCTATGGGTTGTGGACGTTTATTTGAAGGTACTGCCGAGCAAATGCAACAATCATTAAATAAATTTTCGTCTTTACCTTTAGACACTAAAATCTATTGCGCTCATGAATATACAGCAGCTAATGCGAAGTTCGCCTTATCCATCGAACCGAAAAACAAAGATTTATTAGCAACGATTGAACGCGTCAAACATCTCAGAGCCAATAAGCAAGCCACAGTACCGACCACATTAGCTCAAGAGCTAGCAACTAACCCTTTTTTAAGGACAAACAGCCCAGAGATACAAAAAAGCTTAGCAATGCTAGGTGCATCAGAGTTAGCGATCTTTACCGAACTGCGCGAGCGAAAAAACCGATTCTAATGCTTGCCAGGCTCAAGTTTAACCCCACGTCTCTCATAGGTCACATAAGCCTGAATTGCCGTCATTTTTGGATCGTCTGCAGCCAAGGGGACACCTTCTAGTGGGTTTCTTAGGCACCAGTTAATCATTTCCCAAAGAGGGATAACTTTACCGATTTGTTTTTGAAATTTGGGATAGGTTTCAGGATGAGTATTCGCCGCATTCGGGTGACACTGCGCGCAAGCGACACCGTTAGTGCCTAGCGTAGGGCTAGTCCATAATTCACGACCTTGTTGAACACTAGCCATAAATTGTTGTTGCCAGCGATCTGTATCCGCTGTAGTAAATTCATCTGCTTGAGACAATGGCACCATCAATAGTCCAATGGCACCTAAATATAGGGAAGTTTTTTTAATCTGAAACATAGCTTTCTCCTAACTAGGGCTAGTAATGTTGCTGTCCTGGAATACGCGTATTTTCTTCTTGGTAGCGACTGTCTTCAGGCTGTTTATTGGCTTTGTTAAAGCGTACGCTACGTGCGCTGTTATTGTATAAAGTAAAGTTCATATCGACATTGCCGTTGGCCATATTGATCAATTGCCAACCAGTAGCATCTCTCTCGAAGAAAGGGTCAGCGCGATTCATAGGGACAGTCAATTTAGGTAAGTATTGCTCAGCCTGAGCATAGCTTGATGGATAGGGCCAAGGCCAGGCAGTCGCCATTACTGAGTGAAAACTGATATTGCCAATTTGATTATATTGAATTTGATGCACATGGCCGTAGATTACATTAACTTTATCAAACGGTTGCAATAGGGCATGAATTTGTTCAGCGTCTTCTGTCCAAAAGTTCCAGCCTTTATAGATTTTTTGTAGTGGCGAATGAGAAAAGACCACAACAGGTGTTCTTTTTGCGACTTTAGCCAAATCAGACTGTAACCACTTACGCTGCTCTTCACCCACCATAAATGGAGAGCCATTAGGGTTATCTAAGCCAGCCATTTCCAACATTCGCTGTTCATTACTTGGCCAACGATGAGTCCATTCATCATAAGTACGAATACTATTCAGTACAATAAAATGCGCGCCTTTATGGTCAAAACTATAATACTGAGGGCCGAATAGTTTTTCCCAATAAGCGCCTAAATCAAGGTAATAATCATGTTCGCCCATAACGTAACGTACGTCTTGATTTAATGCTGACATAATTTCAGCGCCATGCTCCAATTCAGGCTGACTACCGAGTTGAGCTAAATCGCCGCCAAACATAACGAAATCAGGTTTCGGTGCTAAAAGATTGGTTTCCGCAACGGCACGAATGAGGCCTTTATCCCAGTTTCTAACAAAACGCGTACCTTTTATATGTTGAATATGTGCATCTGAAATATAGGCAAAGCTAAAGTTTTTCTCACTATCAGCAAAAGCCAGCTCGACCAAACTGATCGGCAACGCACAACCTAAAGCTAAAGCACTACTGTTCTTAATAAAATTACGGCGATTGTGATTTAAAGTGCTCATTGTCTTGCTCCTTTAACGATAACATATTCGGGACTGGTCAACGCTTGCATAAAAGCGACTAAATCGTCCATTTGCTCATTGCTCAGTTTTAAAGGACGAATTCCACCATCTAAAAAAGCATTTGCCTCAGCATCCGCGGGGGTAACGCCACCGTTGTTATAGTGAATGATGACTTCTTTTAGTGTTTTAAAGCTACCATCGTGCATATAAGGAGCTGTGACTACGATATTGCGTAAAGTGGGTGTTTTAAATGCACCAATGTCCGAAAGCTGTTCGGTAACGGCAAAACGTCCTAATTCAGATGTCTTTTTATCACTTAAAACCATAGCATCGACGTTACCGCCTTGATTTTTAGCTTCTAAAAAAGCTTTAATTAGACGCGGTATATCTGCCTGAATATCATTAATGCCGATACCAATATTATAAAAGCGGCTATCAGTAAATAAAGCGTGATCCTGCTCAATAGTATGGCAAGAGACACAACGACCTTGACCGATAAACAATTGTAAACCGCGAATTTGAGCTGCTGATAATGCTTGATTATCAGCAGCAAAGTAATAACGGTCAAATGCCGAATTACCGGAAATTAAACTGCGCTCAAAGCTGGCGATTGCTTTAGCGACATGATCTATAGTCAACTCTTGATCACTAACCCCGAAGATCGATAAAAAGGCTGCGCTGTAGCTAAAGTCTGTTCTGACGATATCAAGAATAGCTTGATGATCACTGAGGCCATGTTCTATGGGATTAATAAAGGGCTGTTTGGACTGTCCTTCTAAATCTGGTTCTCGACCATCCAAAAATTGTGTTTTGTAAAATGCAGCATTGACCACCGTAGGCGCATTACGTGTGCCTGTTAGCCTTTTATGTCCCATAGAAACTGGCAAACCATCGGTAAAGGCAAGTTTTTTACCATGGCAATTAGCGCAACTGACCGTGCCATCAATGGAAAAACGTTGATCGTGAAATAAAGTTTCGCCCAAACTAATTTTCTCTGGCGTTTGTGGGTTGTCGGCAGGGATTGGCACAGAAGGTAATCCTAGCAATGGGTTAACATGCGCCTGTTTGTTTACCGTAACGATTTGACTAGCAACTACAGCGGGCTGCTCGGGATTGTTATCAGATGACTGCGAACAAGCTAGCAGTGTAGTTAAGCCGACACTAAGTAAGAGTAAATTGCGCATAAAACTCTCCTATTGAAACTAAATCAAAGACTGACAACGGTATGAATCACCATCGCAGTTCGTTTAACTATAATCCTCTTTTATTTATTAGTACAATTTTCACCGCTGTGTTCAGTCGTTTTTTCGGTTAGATTTTGTGAACTTACGGACATTTTTAATGCTTACGTAGTGTTAATCTAATATTGCTAGGTGACATAGGTAATCGCCTTCCTCTCATAACATGAAAAGACTCACGAAATGACACCGTTATATGAGAACTAGTTCATTTTATCCATACCAGCTTAGGTGTAACCTATAATCAACAGAGAAAATAATAAAATTAACCTTAGTTAATACTATTTGAACAAGAGGTGATGACATGACTGCAGCAGCGATAGATTTAGACGTACTCAACGAATTATTTGATAACCAGAAAAAGCTTGATGATATTTTTGGGTCACTTTTTGACGACGATTCTTGTCTTAGTGCCTCGTCATATGATGAGCCCGCTCCTAAAGGAAGTGGTCAAAAAGATAACCAAGCGACCTACTCTAAAGATAATTTTGCAGATGAGTTTACTCAAGAAAGCAGAAGTACTCTCTCTTTAGTTATGCCTGTAGTATTGGAAATTGCAGTTATATATTATGGAGTAATGTATTTTTACTAAATGTTTAGATAAAACTCAATGTAAAAATTTAACTTATAGTGACTGGAGCTTCCCAATAGCTTACTTCACTACCGTACACTTTTTACTTCCTTACAGCAAAGCCTTACCCAATAAAGTAAGGCAAAACTGGAGGAAGTGTTTTACACTTTTCTCAGCAGGCGCTTTAATAAACGCATTCCAAGTGTAAACAAACTCAAATCACAACGGTCTTTGCGATGGATGATTTTATCCCAGACCTTTATTATCTGCATTACATCACTTGGAGCCATGTTTCGCTCTGTATTAGTTAAAGTATCATTATCAACTATTGTCCAAACATATTCTTTGCTACCCTGTTTGAATATTAAATATATCTTTATCGTCTAATTCACGGATAAAAATCTTTTCAAATAATTGCCTTTTCCCTTCACTTTCCATAAACCCCATAGGGACGCTTATTTTCATTTTGTATTCTTAATCTAACCTCATGGCAGAAGCCATCATTGCATTATCAGTGGTTATTAGCATTTTGTAATCCCCCCCTGTGTCAGGATAGTTGTCGCCTAAATTATTTTCATAAATAAACAGGGAGCCACCTGAAAACAAAACACATGACCACAGTGGGTCAAAATTTACAATTTTTTCAACTCACGCAAAAATATCGAGCATTAGTCTACGACTGCTCTCTTGGCTGGACAACGACCAATCACACTATCCCCGAGTGGCTGTACAAATACACCTAATCGCGAACTAAAACCGCCCTTTTTCTCGCCACCACCATTAACACAATAAGGTTGCCGAAATAGCTCGATTTGAATCTAATGCAGAAACGACCGCTAGAGTTGCAGTAGCTTAAAATAACCCGTGAGTGTTCTATAAGTACGAATGCTTGATCTTAACCCATAGATACCAGTTAGTATCTCTAAATCAGGCATGCTAACATTCACAGATTACTTCAACCTACGAGGATAGAATAATGAGTGATATATATGATGATACACATCGTGCCCTACAGGATGCATTTGAAACACGTAAATTAGCAGATCGTATGGAAGAGATCATTATCCAGAAGGAAATCGGCGAAGAAGAACAAGCCTTTATTGAAAGCCGTCCCATGTTTTTTCTTTCATCGGTTGATCAGAGTGGACAGCCTACTGTGTCTTATAAAGGCGGTGCACCAGGTTTTGTAAAAGTTGTTGATAAGACAACCATTGCTTTCCCTTCTTATGATGGTAATGGCATGTTTTATTCCATGGGTAACATTCAGAAAACAACAAAAGTCGGAATTTTATTTATCGATTTTGAAACACCGCACCGTATTCGTTTTCATGGTGAAGCCAGTGTCTCAAAAGATGACTCATTAATATCTGAATTTGCTGAGGCTGAAATGGTAGTTCGCGTTAAGTTATCAAAAATGTGGATTAATTGTCCGCGTTATATTCATAAATATGAACTGAAAGAGTTATCGCATTACGTTCCCGGCCAAAAGAAAAAGACACCACTGGCTGGCTGGAAACGAGTTGACCTAATGCAGGATGTTTTGCCACCTAAAGATAAAGGTCGCCCTGAAAAAGAAGGTGGCATTATCACAATTGAAGAATGGATTGAAGATGTTCATAAGGGAGAAGGTTAAGGTTTAGCTGATTCACCGTCAGCATCAGGGTCTGCGACAGTACTACCTCGTTTAAAGTCCACTTGAATATCAAGTTGCTTTTGTTCTGCATTGGAATCAATTGTGGATTACCCACCTCACTTTTCAAAAGAACCTAACTTTAAAACTTTTGAAATATCTAATCTTAACAAGAACTATAAAATGGTTATATTAAAAGCCTTCTCCAATACGAAATGAGTCTGAAAGTAGCCTCGTATTCTAATATAGAATGAGTCTAAACTGACAAAACCAGATAATCTGTTCATGATGAAGGAATGAAAGCCATCATGAATCTTAATGCACTAAAAAATACGGAAGAATTACAGTCGTTTTTGAATGGATCACAAGCGGTTGCCTTTAGCCTGCCAGGAAAAAAATCGGAACGCTATGCCTTTATTCAATCAACCTTAAAGCAGTTTCACTACCGAGCTATCACTAAACGACAAAAAGGTATTGTGATTCGGTTTATATTACAAGTCACCGGTTATTCCCGCCAGCAATTGACACGGCTGATTAACCAATACCTAAAGACAGGGGTTGTGCAGCTAAAAAAAGTACAGAAGCCCCCTGGGTTCAAACAGATATATAGCGCAACCGATATTGCCTTATTAGCAGAAATGGATGAGCGATATGACACACCTAGTGGCGCTGTCGTTAAAAAGCTTTGTGAGCGGGCCTACTGCATTTTTAATGAAGATGACTATAAAAATATTGCCAATATTTCAGTCTCGCATCTCTACAATTTGCGCCATTCTGCTGACTACCAAAAGCAACGAAGAAGCTTTGATAAACCTAAATCTAGGCAGATTGCCATTGGTGAAAGGCGCAAACCAAATGCAGCAGGAAAGCCAGGTTATATCCGGATAGATACAGTGCATCAAGGCGATCAGGATGGCATAAAAGGCGTGTATCATATTAATGCCGTTGATGAAGTGACTCAATATGAAGTCGTCTTATCCTGCGAGCGCATTAGTGAACATTTTTTGATACCGATTTTGACCGAAATGCTTGAAACTTTTCCGTTTAATATTAGCGGTTTTCATGCGGATAATGGCTCGGAATACATTAATCACAAAGTCGCTGAATTGCTTAACAAACTCAATATTGAACTCACTAAATCGCGCTCAAGGCACAGCAATGATAATGCATTAGCAGAAAGTAAAAATGCTTCAGTCGTACGTAACATATTTGGTTATAGTCATATAGAGCAGCACTGGGCAGATAAGCTTAATAGCTTCAATCGAGAGCATCTAAATCCTTTTCTTAACTATCACCGTCCCTGCTATTTCCCAACGACGCTTATTGATGATAAGGGAAAAGAAAGGAAACAATATCACTATGATAAAATGATGACGCCTTATGAAAAACTCAAATCACTGGATCAGAGTGAAGATTACCTGAAATATGCGCTATCTTTTGAGCTGCTTGATAAAGAGGCTTATAAGGTGAGTGATAATCAAGCAGCTGATCAAATGAACCTCGCTAAAAAGCGATTATTTAAACAAATAAATGAACAGAAAAAAGCCTGATTTTAGGGGGCGGACTAAATGCTCTGTTCAGACTCATTTGTTAATTGGAAAATACTTTAAACCTAAAGACCCAAAATCTATCTATTATTGAAACGTAATGAATTGGCCATCACGGAAATCGAACTTAATGCCATGGTGGCTGATGCAAGCGTAGGATTTAGTTTTCCTGCTACTGCAAAAGGAATTGCAACGGCATTATAAGCAAAAGCCCAAAATAAATTTTGTTTGATATTTTTTAGTGTTTCATGACTGAGATTTATTGCATCATATATTTTTGAAATATCCCCATTAAGTAAGATTAGGTCAGAGGATTCAATAGCGATGCCTGCACCTTTATCTATCGCTAAGCTTAGATTTGCAGCTGCCAGTGCAGGCGCATCATTAATGCCATCACCGATCATTGCAACCTGATGCCCTTGTTTTTGTAGGTCTCTGATAATTTGTAACTTTTTTTGTGGTGTTGCTTGTGAAATAACTTTTTCCACACCCACTTGCATAGCAATATTCTGGGCGGCGTCTTCTGTATCACCGGTTACCATTAGCGTATTAATATCAATCTTATGTAGCATTTTAATCGTCTGTTCGGCATTTTCTCTAATAGGGTCAGTAAGCGCAATAACACCGGCAGCTTCATTGTTAATGGCAAGGTAAATTAAAGTTTTACCTTGAGCGGAGAGTTTATTGGCGGTGGATTTTAAAGCATCCAGATTGACCTTTTGTTTCTCTAGCCAGAGTTGGTTACCTAGTAATAGTTTATGTTTATCAACAGTGGCACGCAGACCTTGGTCGGGGTAACTATAAAAACGAGTTGCGGTTAATAATTCAATATTTTGTTTTTTTGCGTGACGAACGATAGCTCGTCCAAGAAGGTGTTCAGAATTATATTCAACTGATGCAGCAAGTTGAATGATTTTCTGATCATCCAATGTGGTTATATTAAACAGGTCCGTTACTTTTGCATTGCCTTCAGTAATAGTGCCGGTCTTATCAAAAACAACAGTATCTATGTGCGCTGATGATTCTAATGCTTCGCCATTACGGATATAAATACCTTTGCGTGCGGCACGGCCAGTACCCACCATGTTGGCGGCTGGTGTGGCTAAACCCAATGCACAAGGGCAAGAAATCAGTAACACAGCAATTGCATTAGACAGGGCATGTGCAAACTTTTCACCTGTTAATAGCCAGCCGCCGAATGTCGCACCAGACAGTATTATTACGCTAGGGACTAACAGGGTTGAAAATTGATCTACCGTTTTTTGAATGGGTAGTTTTGAGGTTTGAGCTTGATCAAGCATATGTAATAAACCTGATAAGACGGTATCTTTACCAATTGCAGTTGCTCGTATTTGTAATGCTCCGCTGCCATTAACGGAGCCTTCAAACACACTATGCCCAGCTTCTTTAATGCACAATGATTTTGTACCATTGATCATGGCTTCATTCACGTTAGATAAACCTTGTAGTACAACCCCATCAGTAGGGATTAACTCACCCGGTCTAACCAATAAGAGGTTACCGATGACTATATCTTCAACTTTGATAATGCTTTCTTGATTATCATGGAGCAAAGTCGCTTGTTCTGGTTTTAAGCTAACGAGTTCACGAATGTCTTCCACTACTTTATTTTTTGCCAAAACTTCCAAATACCGGCCCAATAGCACAAAGTCAATAATCGCTGTTGCGGCATCAAAATAAACATGGCGAGTGGGTCTGAATAAAGCGGTAATACTGTATGAATAGGCAACACCGACGCCTAATGCAATTAAGCTATCCATATTGACCGAGCCTTGCTTTGTCTGAGCCAATGCTTTTTTAAAAATGTCACGCCCGCCTCGAAATACGGCAGCTGTTGTCAATAATGCCTGTAATATCAATGATGAACGAGACTGTTTGCCATATAAGCTTAGTAATAAAACGGGTATGCTAATAAGGCTTTGTATTTTTAGATGGTTTTTGCTCAACTGTAAGTGTTGTTTTCCCAAATCCAGCTGGTCTTTTCTTGACCCTAGAGAGCCAATTGGAATGGCCTGATAGCCATTGTTATTAACTATTTCAAATACGGCTTCATCTGATAAGTAGCTTTTAACGCGAGCTGTTTCGGTAATATAATTAACACTAGCTTTATGAATATCAGGGTGCCGTTGTAACAGAATTTCCATAAATAAAGCGCAAGAAGCACAACTCATGCCTCCGATACCAAAAATAATATCTTGTATATTTTGCTTAGGATGGCGATTGCTATGCTTTAAAATATGAATCGTATTGCGAGATTTGATGCCTAGATTATGAATAACCGAATCTAATAGAATACATAAATTATCGACAGGCAATAAATCAGGATCAAAATAAATAGTGATAGACCCTAATCTAGCGGTAACCTTAACCCGCTCAATACCTTCCCGTTTATTTAATAAAATCGCTAAAATATGAATACGTTCAGGGTCCTTGCGTAAATTAGGGGCAATAATACGAATCCGTTTTTTTAATTTATTAGCAATGATAAAGTTATTAAAAACTGTTTTAGTTTCCATACAATGGCCCTCTACGGTTGTATATCCAGATAAGATTGATAAGTTTGCATTCCACCTGACAGATTTTTCACTTCAAAACCATGTTGCTGCAAAATCCTGGTTGCATTATAAGCTCTTTGCCCCACACCACAGACCAGCCAAATTTCACGTTCAAGTGAAAGTTCATCCAACCTTTCTCGCAAAGAATCTAAAGGTACATTAATGGCATTTGGAATATGTTTGTTCTGATATTCAGCGACAGTACGAACATCAACAATTTGCGCTTGGTTGTAGGGATCATCCAAAATTAGTGCTAATAATTGTTCAGCATCATCTACTTCTTCTGAACCTTCAACCACGTGGATATGGCTATCCATCAACTCTTCCCAGCGAGCTAACGGGTGATTATCTCGTAACTGATTAGCGGCTATCATTCCAGCTAGGTTAACAGGGTCTTTGGTCGAGCCAAACTGTGGGGCATAACACAACTCCGCTTCTTCTAAATCATAAACAGTAGCATTCATTTGGATAAATGAAGAAATAACATCAATCCGTCTTGCAACTCCTGATTCGCCTAATGCCTGCGCACCTAATACTTTGCCATTTTTGCTGTTATAGATAAGCTTAATATGTATCGGCTTAGCTCCTGGGTAATAACCAACATGATTGCTAGGATGCAAATATACTTTTTCATAATCAGTAAAGTTTGCTGCCTTTAATTGTTTTTCATTAACCCCTGTCGTTGCAATGGTTAAATCAAACAGGCCACAGACTGATGTGCCTTGTACACCACGATAACTCATAGTTGCAGACGCACCAGAAAACTCATGGCCAACGATATGCGCAGCGGCTATACGGCCTTGTTTGTTAGCTGGTCCTGCCAGTGGAAATAAAGTCCATTTCCCTGTAATGACATGTTGTACTTCAACCATATCCCCAACAGCCCATATGTTAGGGTCGTCAGTTTGCATATGTTCATTCACGCGGACGCCACCATGCTCACCAATTTTTAAACCCGCTTGAATGGCCAACTCTACTCTTGGTCTAACTCCGACTGAAATCATCACAGCATCAGTGATAATCGTTTCGTTATTGTTCAGATTAATCGTTAAACTCTGATCTTGATTTTGGTCAAAAGAGGTGACATGAGAATTTAATCGACAGTTAATCCCCTGTTTTTCTATATGCTTTTCAACAAAGCCCGCCATTTCTTTATCCAGCATAGGCAGTATCTGATTCGAGGACTGTAATAACGTCACATCTACACCGCGCTTAACAAGATTCTCCGCTAATTCCAAACCTAAATAACCCGCTCCCATGACAATAGCTTTTTTAATGTCTTGCAGTGCAGATCGGATTTTTCGGCTGTCTGGAATAGTGCGTAAAGCATAAATCCCAGGTAGATCAATGCCTTTAATCTCTGGCCAAATAGCTGATGCACCGGTAGAAAGTACTAACGAATCATATTGTTCGACCCTATTTTTCCCGCTTTTTTTATCATTAACAACAATGGACTTCTTACCTCTATCTATAGAAATAGCTTCCGTTCCAGTGCATACCTGAATATTAAAACGATTTTTAAATAGTTCTGGTGTAGCCACCAAAAGCTTATCTTCTTCAACAATGACGTCACCGATAAAATAAGGCAACCCGCAATTGGCAAACGAGACATAAGAACCCATTTCAAAAATAACAATCTCACAATGTTCACATAGACGACGAATACGAGCAGCGCAACTAGCGCCACCAGCAACTCCACCCACTATTAGAATTCGCTTTTTACTCGTCATTTCAATGCTCCTTTTTGTATAAAAGACATGTTTCGTGAGGTAACAAGTTATCTGGTACAGTTTGATCTGTCCTGTTTTATTAAACCATTACACGCTCAGGGTGGTCTATTGTTTCTTGTGTACTGGCAAATAGAATATCGCCATAAAAATCAACCCCGTAATCTTGTGGATTGATGATGTTAATTTCGATACCTTGCTGTTGAAAATAGTATGGTGCATCCGTTAGATAATTCGAGATAACATCAACTTCGTCACGGATAAGCGAGTCGTTATCATAAGTGTGGTTAACAGAAATATAATTGCCTTCTTAAACCCGACACCAAGAAAGCATGCTCTTAGAGATGCATACGCCGCCTCATAATCCTGCAGCATGATGCGTTTACCTTTCATTTCAAAAGGGTTGGTGATGTGTGAAGATTGTTTGGTGATAAAAACAAGGGGATTATGTTGAAATATAGCAGCTAAGGCTTTTATCTGTGTACCTTTGGCAAACTCAACAACAATACTCGAATCACTAATACCATATTGCGCTTTGCCCGGCATGACTTGTTCAATAGGTTCAGTACCTACAATATGTTCAATAAACTCAACATCTAAACCTGAATTCTCGTAATAACCTTGTTCTTTCGCAGCGTAATAACCGGCAAATTGAAATTGGTGAGTCCATTTGAGTTGCAGACTAATCTTTTCTTGTACATTAGAAGGTAGTGACCAAGCAGGCGCACTGATGATAATGAATATTGTCAAGCAGAGGGACGTAAATGGCTTTAGAGTCATGTATATCTTATTTTAAGCATTAAGGGCTATCGAGTAACGAGCACCTACTATTATAAAACAAAATAATTCTGACTGCTTTAGTAGGCGCGCCACCCGCGCACCTAATTTTTTACCTAAAAGGGTTCTTTAAAAGGCCTAAGGTCTAGTTCATGTGTCCATGCACTAGGGTGTTGACAATGCATCGACCAGTAAGTTTCGGCAATCGCTTCTAGCTTCAACATACCTTCTTCACCTTTAGACTGGTAATATTCTGGAAATTGTTGGGCAGCACGGTCACCATTAATCACGCCGTCAATAATAGCATGTACAACATGAATACCTGCGGGAGAAAACTCGCGTGCCAAACCTTGGGCTAAGGATCTTAATGCCGCTTTAGCCGAGGCAAAAGCAGTGAACGGAGGCTTTGCTCTCAGAGAGGCAGTGGCACCAGTAAAAATAAGAGTACCCTGCTGATTAGGCTTCATGCACTCGATGGCTTCTTTGGCGAATAAAAAAGCGCCCAGACAATTTTGCTGCCATAAGGCAGTAAACGTTTCTGATTTGGTTTCTAAAATAGGCGCAGGAATATTGCTGTCTACATTGTAGACAGCAAGTTGTAACGCTGACCCATCAAAATGAATAGCGTCGAACAGATGGTTAATGTCGTATTCTTGAGTCGCATCGGCCACCACAGAAGTAGCTTGTCCACCATGCTTCATAATACTATCAACCACCTGTTGCAGTTTTTCTTCACTACGCCCAGCTATGTAGACATGTAAACCTTTCGCAGCAAAGTGTTTTGCGAGTGTAGCGCCTAAGCCACGTTCAGGTCCAACGCCAATAATAACAGCTGAGTTTTGTTGACTCATTATGCAGCCTTACCTGCGTCAGTTGCCGTAGGAACTTCAATTAAACTGCCGGTTTTAACATCATAAATATAACCATAAACCGGAATATCAGCCGGAACTAAGGGGTGAGACTTAATTCTGATAACATCTTCAGTCACACTTATCGCTTGGTCTTTTATGGTAAGCCAGTTGATATATTTACCTTCTGCAGAACCTGGACCTTCACAGCAATCATGCCAACCATCGGCATCAACTGACGCGGTTTTTAAACTATGATCAAGTAGCTCGCTCATAATCTCACTGGTAAAAGTTTCCATACCGCAATCTGTATGGTGAATAACAAACCATTCACGGGTACCTAAGAGTTTGTAGGAAATCACTAGAGAGCGTATAGCATCATCACTGGCACGCCCGCCTGCATTACGAATGACATGAGCGTCACCTTCAGCAAGACCGGCATATTTGGCTGGATCTAGTCTAGCATCCATACAGGTAAGGATGGCAAATTGACGACCCGGAGTCATGGGTAAATCAGCTTTATCAAAATCGTTGCTATAGTCACGATTAGCAAGTAAAACTTCATTAAGTATTTTTGACATTGTTAAATCCTTCCAAAGATAAGAGAAAAGTTATTCACTGGCATATTGATCTGTTCTTTTAATTTCAGACCATGTTTTGCGGCCGCTTCCTTTAAATCAGCGACATCTTTTAAACCCCATTCAGGAACGCCCGCAGAACTTAAAGTCTGATGAAATTCTTGGTTTGATTCTGTTGCAAATTTACCTTCAACCTGAAAAGGTCCATAAATTAACAAAAAGCCATCATCACTGAGTAAGTGTTCTGCGCACTCCATCATGCCATCAGCAATAGAAATAGGAGCAACCTGAAAAATATTAATGCAGAAAATAGAAGCAAAAGAACCTTTCATTTCTTCATTAAACCAAGTTTCTGGATTCGTTAAATCGAGATGGACTGGATCCGCTATATTGTCATTACCATGAGCATCACTCAGATCCTTAATATGATCAAAGACTTCAATATCTCTGTCCGAGGGATGAAAGTGCAAATGCTCAAAATGAGGAGCAAAGTAGTTGATATGCATACCGCTACCGCTGGCCATTTCCAACACTCGTCCAGAGTCTTTAGGTAATTTTTCTTTTAAGACCCCTAAGATAGGCTCACGGTTACGATTACCGGCCCAAGCGACGTATTCACTTAAGGGATGTGGATCTAAAGGTGGTTTTTCAGTACTCATACTAGAACCTCGCTTTATTATTATAATTTTTATTCTTATTTAGTAAGACAGTGAAAAACAAAATGTTCATTGTTTTCTATTGTCTTATCTTAGCTAAAAGCATATTCCATACCAATTCACCGGGCTATATAAAACAATAACTTATATTTCTTTCTTGCCTGCATTGTGAAGCTATGCTTCAATCACTGAAAACAAACTTCAGGAATATCACATGCCTAATAGCTCTCTTTCCGATTTAACACCTATTGCTTTTTTGCAAACTTTTATTATCGAACTGATGCATGCAAGTGAACAGTTAGGGCAGGAGCAGTCTCAGCAATTAATTGAAAATATTGCACTTACGGCAGGCTGTTTTTTTGAAGAAGTTTATCGAAACCAGTGCGATAACAAAAAAAATGCACTGAATATAGAAAGCTATATCGAATTAATATTAGGACTTAA
>ENA-ORXI01001925-ORXI01001925.1-sediment-metagenome-genome-assembly--contig:-NODE-1925-length-15618-cov-5.670806_pt1 | contig 15618 bp, 4 predicted proteins | sample MGYA00237861_ERZ511468 | MGnify/ENA primary metagenome ERZ511468 (study PRJEB26299, sample SAMN06266213) | sediment metagenome | isolation source: Hudson Canyon methane seep mesocosm | place: USA:Hudson... | reverse complement strand
ACTGTGTAAGTAAAACTATCATTACCAAAAAAATCAGGGTTTGGTGTATAGATTACCTCTCGATCTGTATTGACCTCAGCAGAACCATTTCCTGGCTGGGTAATATTGACAGCCCCTGCTGGAATTCCATTTGCATCTTCAGCATCACTATCTCCATCTAGTACAAAAATTATTTCACTGGTATCTTCATTTGTACTCGCACTATCGTCATCAGCAATCGGTGCTCTATTTTCAAATACTGCAGCCTCACTTAAGTCACTTACTGTCTCACCATCTGCTGTTGCTGTTGCAGTAACCACATCACCAACGGCTAGCCCACTGGAAAAGTTTGCCGTCCAGTTTCCATCTGCATCTACAGTTACTACCGTTGGCGTTCCAAGTATAACGGTGTCTACTTTATTACCATTAATAAATAGTTCAATTATAGTTCCAGCAGCTTCAGAACTAGTTCCAGATACTGCTAGATCTTGTACCTTAACTGGGTTTATTGTTGGGGCATCTGATTTTGTTGCTGGCTCCCCACTAACAAATAACCTAGCAGAAACCAAATCATTAACAATTAAAGCACTACTATCATCTAGCTTAACAATCCCAGGCAGGGCTGCTCCAGCAGCATTAACAAATGTCCTTAGATTAATGTCAACAAACTTTTCTCTTGGAACATCAGATCCAACATAACAAACAAACTCTGCGACTGAGCCATTTCCAGTTTTAGCAGTAATATCCCCACCTGGTGCACAGGCATATTGACCTGTATCAGCATCAATTGAGGAATTTGCAACACAACTAACCGGTTGAGTACCAGCAGACTCAATCATCATTAAACCCTGGCCTGACTGAAGGTTCATACTAGGGACTCCCGTCCCATCAGTTGAATCCGCGACTAAAAGTGAAGGCCCAGCATTTGGGGTTTGAAAGTCTGCTTCTGTTCTTAATTTAGAAGAACAACTTACCTTACCTTGAAATGCTGAGATATTATCAGCAGCAGGATTGAAAGGACCTGCTGGTACCTTAAATATAGGCCCATCTACAAGCCTAACTATTCCTGGGTCCAAAAAGTCTAAATCAAATGCATATCCTCCAAGTCCTGGCTCAGGAATTCCTTCAACGTTTATAGATATGCTTGCCACACCATTCACATCAGGTCCTACAATTGAAACAACACCTCTAGTATCGCCAACGGCAGAATAAGCAATTTCAACATTTATCAAACAGAATAATAAAATAAAAATTGATTTAATAAATCCAAAGGTCTCCCCTCTTAGTTCATTATTTTTCATAACGTTTTCCTTTATTTTACTATTCATAACTCAACTCTACCGAATACAGGTTGAAAATCAAAAAAATCTAATGGATCGATTACACCATCATTATTAAAATCGAAATCAGAATTAAACTTACAACTTGAATTCGTTCTACCAAACTGCCCTTGAAAATCAAAAAAATCAAGAGGGTCGATCACTTGATCACAATTAAAATCAGCAGAAATACCATCTGGTGAAAAACATGCAGCAGCTAATTCTAGTTCAGTAATTGAAGGGTTCTCTATATGTACAGGCGCTCTACGTAATATAGTTTTCTTCTGATCAGCTACATTACACAACAAGCCTCTAAATTCAGATAATTCCATAACTGTATTAGCTAAAACCTCGGCACTTATACCTGAGGCATCTTCAAAAAGGTTGTTCAAATCAACTACAGCCCGGGAGGCAGAAAAACCTTCACCAACAAATGCTGTTAAAGGATAATCAGAAATACTGGGGATTTTTAACATCAACAAGGTGCCTTGGGATTCCGTCACCCCATCAGGCTCAAATATTTCATGTTGAATTAAATCATTAACGATGGGGCCGCCTGTGGGGTTTTCGCGTGTCGTTGATAAAGCTGTTTTAACCTCAATCAATAAAGAAGTCGATTCAGGGAAAAAAACAGGTACTGCACCCTCACCAACACCAATTGTTTCAGTCTCTATAAAATAAATAGTGTCAGCTGCTAGTCCAGTAACATCAACTTTTGCAATACCGTTGCTTAAAGCTTCCGGAGGACTTACCAATTTAACAACAATCCCATCAGTCACAGGAATATCACCATTTTCATCTTCATAGACTCGAATGGTTGCTGATGTTATCTCTTCATCTGATACCCAGACTACTGAAAAAGCCCGGGTAGTCACATCACTCACAGTAACATCGGCTACTGCCGCATGTGCCTGCATAGTGTAAAAATTACTGACAACCAAGCCAAACAAAAAAATCATTAATTGCTTATAAAGCAAAACCTGACGCCCCTCTTGATTTGTTTTTTCCATCTCTAGTACCCCAATCAACCCTTTTAATTCGACTTTGCGAATTATTTAATTTTTAAAAGCGGGATAATTCATTACAATTCCTATTGTTATCTTTACTGCGGAATTAACCCTTACTATTTTAAATACCGACCAAACACTACCGCTCTAAAAGCTTTACTTTAGTAAAAAAAGCTGACACTCAACACGCCAACTTATTTACACTTTAAATTCAGACACTTACAAAACTGAAAAGCAACCTTCTTGTTCATAAAATACATAAACTGAAAATAAATAGCGTTAAAATCAAAAAAACCAACCAACCTTAATTAATCAATCAAGAATCATGCCGACATTACTTTTTCTGGTGTTTTTCAACATTTACTTGAACTTCATCACACTTTTAAAAATTTATTATGTAAATAAAACTGACACTTTTGGCTAGCTCTCCTTCCTGCAAATCAAAGCTAATTTTGTTGAACAACAAACCAAGAACATTACGACTCATCCCAATACCATTAAGTGACGAGAGTTTCATCTTTTGTAGGGTGGATGAGCGCTAGCGTTATCCACCATTTTTCAAAGACTTGCTAGGTTACGCTATCGCTAACCCAAGCTACAAATTCATACAAAATAGCAACTATTCAATGTATATAAATTGTAATAAGTACCAAGGCATAATTAATTTAACATTTCCTGATTACCTATGAACTTCCGCTAATTTAAGAGGGCAAACTACAGGTCCCGTTATTCCTGCATTCTCTAAGCAGGAATCTAGATATTTAAAGGTAGATTCCCGATAAGAGACTTCGGGAATGACGTGTTGAATATTGTGTTGCAGGTACTGGAGGCTTTATTTCATATAAGATGGCGAACACTCATGGGTAATCAGGTAACATTTTGTAGAATCGAATAAATTTCAACTTACGAAAACCTTACAAATTTAAGGAGGAGCAGTTATAACCCCTAGGGTGGGCCGCGCTTTTAGCCCACCGTGTGCGGCCTTGATGGTGGGCTAAAAAGCGTTGCCCACCCTACTTTTTCACATGATCTGTACCGCTTTAAGTTAGTAAGCTACGAATGAATTATAAAAATCAGGCGTATTATAAAAGTGTTAGTTTAATTTTACGTTGCTACTTAGACCTTGTTTTTAAGCCCTGATGGAGAGGGTTTAAGGGGAAATACAGCTTAAATTTTCAATATAACTCCACGTGATAAGATTTAGTAAAGTAGCATTGGAACTGTTGCTTGGGCTAAGCTAAGGAATGTGCATTAAATAAAGTTAACAACTATCAAACTGGAAGCGGGACTTTAGTCCCGCATTGGATCGGGCGAGGCTAAAGAGACTGTGAAAGTATTAAGCTCTTATCCCCCTCTTTAGCAAAGAGGGGTTAGGGGAGATTTGAATTGAAAATAAAGCCTTTAAAATCAATGGCTTTGTTTTTTATAAAATCCCCCTCTACCCCCCATTTTGCAAAGGGGGAGGTCAAAAAGAGAATACTTTCACAGTCTCTAAAGCCTTACTTCCAGGTTGCTAAAGTTATTTCATGCATGTTCCTAAGTAGTTTTGGGGAAATGGTGGATAACGCTATCGCTCATCCACCCTACAGCAGATAAAAATCCTTCCCTAGCTTCGATAAAATTTAGCGCTTTCTACGAAGCTATTAAGAACCGTACTGAGGGAGAACCCTCCTATAAGCCAAGATAAAATGGGGCTTAAGTTTTCTGAATTTTTAGACCTCTGCGTAGTCTAGGTCCTAATCTGGCAAAATAAAAATCATTAAATTAAGACTATGTCAGCTCTTAATACAAGAGACCCAAAAGTTCTTGCATTTGACCCGTCCGCGCCATTCGCTGGAGAAGCTGGTAAGGTGCAAAAATGTCTGCCACAATTACTGTTATTCAGCAATCTACTTTTTCTGAAAGGTACTGCATAGATGCCTACTATTTTGTTTACATTAAAACAACTAATTCAGCGAGTAATACACGCTGTTTTCATTTTCACTCTACTGTCATACTCTGCCAGCACGCTTGCTGTATCGCCAAAAGTACCTAAATCGCTTTTTGCAAAAGCCAGGCAAAATAATCTGCTTCGAGTTATCGTTGAACTTGACTTGCCAGTTGCTTTATCTAAAAAGTCACTAGATCCCAAGCAACTGAAACTTCGCCGTTCTGCGATAAAGGCCTCACAACACAAGCTACTAGACAAACTCCATAAAAAGAAAACATTAAAAAATCGTCTTTTTCGCCACATACCTTTCCTGTCGTTAGAGGTTTCTTACTCGGAGTTAAAAGATCTAGACACTTTTGCACTGGTTTTATCAGTCTATGAAGATTACAAGTTTCACCCTACTTTAGATACTTCTATCCCACTAATTGCTGCCGATGTTACTCAATCATCTGGCTGGGGCGGGCAAGGTCAGGTGATTGCCATCCTTGATACCGGGGTAGAAAAAACACACGATTTTTTACAGGCTAAAGTGATAGAAGAAGCCTGTTTTTCTATCAATGGCAACTGCCCCAATAGCAGTTCATTACAAATAGGGAGTGGTTCAGGTATTCCTTGTAATTACTCTGGCAGTTGCGATCATGGAACACATGTTGCAGGCATCGCGGCAGGAAAAGGGACATTATTTAACGGGGTAGCGCCAGAAGCATCCCTTATCGCTATTCAGGTATTTAGCCTGGAAACAGGAGATGCCTGTGGTGATGCGAGTAGTTGTGCATTAGCGTATACATCAGACATTATTTCAGGCATGGAACACGTCATATCCTTAAGCACCAACCATAACATAGCAGCGATTAATTTAAGTCTGGGGGGTGGCAAATTCACTTCTCAAGCCTTATGCGATAGTGACAACACGCCTTTAAAAACAGCGGTTGATAATCTTCGGGCTGCAGGTATTGCTACTATTGTTGCATCTGGCAACGATGGCTTTAGCAATGCTTTAAGCTCACCGGGCTGCATTTCTTCAGCCATCAGTGTTGGTGCCGTCGATAATTCAGATAATATTGCCAGCTTCTCTAATTCTGCCGACTTTCTTTCTCTACTTGCTCCAGGCGTATCAATTAACTCTTCAATCACCAACAATAACTTTGGAAATAAATCAGGCACATCAATGGCCACCCCCCATGTAGCGGGAAGCTGGGCCGTTTTAAAACAATTTTCACCCACTCAATCCGTTGACACACTTATTAATACGCTAAAAAACAATGGTGTGCCTATTATTGATGCTCGTAACAACATTTCAACCCCCCGCATTAACGTGCAACAGACTCTATCAGCTTTAGACTCTCTACATTTTGAGCAGACGACTTACTCTTGCTCTGGCCTTGCCCGGTTAACTCTCCATGCTCATGATTTAGCGGGCACATCATCGCTTAATACCAGCCTATCAAGCAGTAGCGGTGATCTGGAAAACATATCATTAATAGAATCATTAACTCAATTAGGGGTCTTTACTGGAGAAATTGACCTGTCAACAGCATTGCCTAGCTCTGGAAATAATATTCTTGAAGTTCAGGATGGGAGCCATATCAATGCCTCTTTTAGCTTTCCAATAACAAACAAAGCTGACCTTTCCAGCTCTGCCACTATTGACTGCCTTCCTCCCATTATCAGCAATATCACTGTTGGCAACACAGGATCCAGCTTTTCTAATATCTCTGCCAGCTTATCTGAAGTTGGTAGCATCCTTATTCACTATGGCAATGCCTGCGATCTGCTATTACAACAATCTCTAATTTATCAAGCTTCACTAAACCCTGAATTAACCCTTACAGAGCTATCGCCCAATACTCAGTATTTTTTCAACATTGAAGCAAAGGATGTAGCAGGCAACATTTCAATTGATGATAACAAAGGTTTATGCCATAGTTTTTCCACACTACCCTTCATTGATTTTTTTACAGAGTGGTTTGATCAAAATAACAATGATCTTGATAATCAAGAATGGTTATTTACCCCATCAACCGTATCTGCCTCTCAATACACAGTTTGTAAAACTGACATCAACACCTTACCAGACCAACTTACAACGACTATCACATTAGACGATGATGACTCTGCAATACAAATTGGTTTAGGCAACAATAAATCCTTCCCTTATTATGGTGAATTCTTTAACTCATTAATTATAGGTAGCAATGGGTATATTACCTTCATTAGCCCTGACACCGAATTTACCCCATCTTTAGATAGCCATTTCAGTTTGAAACGTATTTCAGCCCTGTTTACAGATTTAGACCCTTCTATAAATGGCACTATCAACTGGCAGCAATTTGAAGATCGTTTTGTGGTCAGTTACCAAAACGTACCTGAATATAATACGACTAATTCCAACACCTTACAGATTGCGCTGTATTTTGATGGTCGCATCCGATTAAGTTATCTTAATATTGATGCAACAGGAGGAATAACAGGATTATCATCAGGAAACGGGTTTACCACTGACTTTTCCGAAAGTAACTTTTCAGCATACTCTAACTGCATCTGTATCCATGGCCTTGATTCGGATGGTGACGGCTTAACAGACTGTGCAGAAATTCAAGACTATTTTACCAATCCCAACAACCCTGATACGGATGGTGATGGATTATCTGACGGTATAGAAACGGGGGTTGCAGGGCTTGATGCTGACCCATCCACGACTACCGACCCTCTCAACCCTGATAGTGATGGTGATGGTTATCTGGATGGAAACAATGGCGTAGACCCATGCGAAGATTGCAACAACAACGGGGCTGTTGACGAAAATGAATCCAACCCCTCTAAAGAAGAGCATTTCATATCGCTTAGCTCAGGATTACAAATATTTGGCTATCCTGCCGAAGTCCCTGCATCTCTCAACTCGTGTTTTAAGCTTTATCAAGCATTTAGCCCACAGCAGGAAATAAATGATATCGCTCATTTTAATCATGCTAGCGGAACATTTGAACGCTGTAGTTTATCAGGAGGAGATGACTTTATAATTCAAGCGGGCGAAGCTTATCTTATCAATTCAGAAAGTCCTACTCTACACATTATTGCTACCGACCCTGTTTGCCCGATATTTTTGATAAAACAAGGCATCAACCTTATTTCCCACCCATCTCCACACGATACATTAAGTTGCTACAGCTGGCTGGAATCCATGCCAATAATCAATAATTTATCACTACAAAAATTCAATACCTATAGTGGCCGTTACGAAACTTGCAGCCTATCAACAGCTTCCGCTCCTACAGGCGATGACTTTAAAATTTTACCCGGGGAAGGTTATATTTTACATAGCCTTGAGGGTTTTACTCTGCCAGTAAGCAGTTGTAGTTTTAATTCATTACCTGCGCTTAACTGATGCTGACAGTCTTTTGTTTTCATGCACTGCATGGGCTACAGGACTAGACCGAGATAAGATCAAGAACTGTCTCATTATAACTATTGATGTAGGAGCGTCCGCCCCCGGCGCGAATATAACAGGCTCTTGCTTTAGATCAAGAACTCTATTTAAAATCGCGCCGAGGGCGGGCGCTCCTACCTGTTCCTCATTCAAATTAAAGATCTACACAATGGCGGAAAGTGATACGTAACCAGAAAAGCTTTGGAACAATTAACCTAGAAAAATTTTAGCAGCTTCTAAAAACACATTGACAGCAAGGTTAATAGTCTGTTAATTTTAAAACAAACCATACCTGCTGCAAAACAGGGACGGAAAATCACGGGTTCTCCAATTTCAGAACAGCCGGATTACCGAAAGTGACATCGTAAAAGTCACAAACAATAGTTAGCTATTTTAACTATTGCTTATTTTTCGCTAATCATAAACGGCATATTAATTTTCTCCATGCTCTTCAGGAGCACAGCGCTAGGTGAAGAGCAAACTATTCTGTAGTGAATGGTGGAATCTCTCCCTAATACGTTGAAGTTAAAAATCTGTCAAAACCATTCAGTGAATAGTGGAAATTTCAATAATGCATTCTTTTAATGTATTGGCATTCTACTAAAACTGGAGATGGACTTTGCAACAACCCAGCTCAAGAGTAATAAAGTCGCAAAAATTACCAATTCAATGCAATTGTCAGCGTTGGTACATATTGTCCACAACAATAACACGCATGTTTCGTGCAAATCATCCCAGCAGCTATACAAAACGACTGAAAGTTGTCATTTTCAAATGGCTTGACGCCGTAGTCTCTACGAGCATAAAGTCAAAAGATCAAAAACAGACTCTCACCAATAGATTTTACCTTATCCTTTTCTGGAGATTGAGATGAACCACTCAAGCTATTGTGCACAATTTAAGATCGCTCGAACAATACTTATTACTTTCCTCTCTTTCTTACTTGCTGCATGGAGCGCAACTTCATTCGCATGGTACTGGCCAGGTGAAACGACCTTAGGAAGCAATCAGAATGGCGGGGTGAGCAAAATCGTCCGCGACGACGCTGGTAATGCGGCCATATTCAGACGAGATAATCTAGCAATCAAGCTCAACTATTATAATATTGCCGAATCTGGCTGGGAAAATAACTCTCGTACCGTGCTAGGTTCCTTCTCTCTGACCAGTCCAGGCGCTTTTTTCGATGCTGATATGAACGCTGGGGGTGACTACCTTGTCGCCGACCTTTTTGTCGCCCCTCTGACCAATGATTCTCAAAGGCTTCTCGTTACTATGGAGGTTGGCGGAGTTAATAAAAGCAGCAACGAAATACTATCAACGAATATAGACCCTGCTCTGGATACACCAATTCATGTTGCTATTAGCGATAATGGTGATGCACTTGTGGTGTGGGAGCATGGTAATAGCCTGCTCTACCGAATCTATAGTAACGATTCATGGAAAGCAGAGGCAACCCTGGATACAAGCTCCAGTACAGTTAGATACCTGGATGTCGCAACCGACGAAAATGGCAACTTCGTGGCGGTATGGATACGCCAAGATGCTGTTGATAGCCGAAAGGTATACAGTCGCCGCTACACGGCTAATAACTGGTCTAACCGCGAACTCATCGGAAGCAGTGGATTTGCCAGCAGCAGTAAAGAACCCAATGTAAGCATGTGGGGTAACCAAAAAATAGCTATCGTTTGGGTCAATCCAACAGTGGAGTCAGGTACACAAGAAAATATCTTCGTGATTTCTGCTCGTCGCTTCGATGGCTCCCAGTGGTTAGCAACAGAAACTATCAGCGCTGCTCCTTCCTTAGGTGTAACAACACGTTTCCCTCACATTTCATCCCAATCAAACGGCAATTTGTTCGCAGTATACGGACAAGGCCCACTATCAAATAGCACAAAAATCTATGCTAATCGCTTCAATGGGAATAATTGGATGGGAGCAGAAGAAATTAGTTGTGGCTTGGCAGCTATCAATACAAATATAGATATGGATGGTAACGGCAATGCAGCGACTGCATTCTATGCTGGCAGTGCTTCAAGCCCCACCATGATTTATAGAGCATATGTTAATGAAAAGGGATGGCTAAACTGTCAATTCGATAACTCTGGTAATTTACTCGGTAATAGTCAAGGTCTAGGTGCAAAAACTGGGGTCTCGAACCCTTCAAATTTCCCAGAAGATATTGAAAAAAAAATAGTTATCACGCCTCACAACATTCTCTCTACTTATCTCAAAAGCAATAATACCGCTTATAGTTTCAAAGGAGCCAAAGATATCTACATCATTGATGACTCAACACTTCAGACAGAAAATTCTATTGTCGATATTTTTGTAACTCTGCCGTTCAATACCATCTGCGGGTCAGAGCCACCATTTGCTTTCACAGAAATGCGTTTCAGTAATAACGGGCTTAGCTGGTCCCCATGGGAAAATGCACCTGAATTAACAGCCCCTTACCAGAGCACTCATACAAACTGGAATCTTACCAACTCAACTTTCGGTGGCAATAACAGCGCTGGGGTGAAACGAGTTTTTGTGGAATTCAAAAATACCAACTGCTCATCTGAGATGACTAACGATGAAATCATCTACACCCCTGTCTGTATTCCTAGTACTGAAATCTGTGATGGTATAGACAACAATTGTGATGGTTCTATTGATGAAGGATTATCCTTCGATGCCGATAGCGATGGACATTTTACCCCTGCTTCCTGTTCACTCCCAGCGGATGATTGCAACGATAATAACGGCGCTATTTTTCCTGGCGCCCTAGAAATCTGCGACAGCATAGACAATAACTGTAACAGTATTATCGACGAAGGATTATCCGTAGATGCCGATAGCGATGGGCATTTTACGCTGGGTTCCTGCTCACTCCCAGCAGATGATTGTAACGATAATAATAATGCTATTTTCCCTGGCTCCACGGAAATCTGCGACGGCTTAGACAATAATTGTAACGGTGTTGTCGACGAAGGATTATCTTTTGATGTGGATAGCGATGGACATTTTGTCCCGGGGTCCTGTTTAGGCCCTGCAGATGATTGCAATGATAGTGACAGTGCCATTTTCCCCGGCGCTTTAGAAATCTGTGACAGTAAAGATAATAATTGCAATACAGCAATTGATGAAGGACTTTCATTTGATGCAGATGCTGACGGCCATTATGCCCCTGGCTCTTGTGCCATACCCGCAGATGATTGTGACGATAATAACATAGCTGTTTTTCCTGGCACCCTAGAAATCTGCGATAGCTTAGACAATAATTGTAACGGCACTGTCGACGAAGGACTATCTCTGGATGCGGATGGCGATGGTCACTATACTGCCGGTTCCTGCTTACTGCCTGCAGATGACTGTGATGATAATAATTCAGCGATCTTCCAATGTAATACACCTGTAAGCGAAAATCCTGTAGTGATTGATGAACAAACGACAGGTGTATCAGAAGTTGGGATTACTTTTCCTTCTATCACCTCTGGTGGTGATACTACTGTAAATTCAATCGACAGTTGCAGCCTTGATTCACCTGCGGGATTTACTTTAAATCTCAGCTCCCTATGCTATGACATTCAAAGCACTGCTGGTTTTGAAGGCCAAGTTGTAGTTTGTGTTAATTACAATGACAGCGACATATTAAATCCGCCAGGTGAATCTTATCTAAAAATGCTAAGTTGCGATGCTAACGGTACAAACTGCGAAATTCTTCCCTTATATTCTGCCGACACCGCAAACAACAAATATTGCGCATTAACAACGCATTTCTCTATGTTTGCTCTGGGCGTTTTTCAAGGTGACAGTGATGGCGATGGGTTTGACGACAGACTGGACAATTGTCCGACTACCTTCAACCCAAGTCAGCTGGATAGTGACCAGGATGGTCAAGGCGATGCCTGCGATACCTGTCCAAGTGATGCAAGCAATAACTGCCAACTTATTGGCATAGACTTGCACAAAGGTTTTAATCTGGTCGCAGGTTTGATTGCAGTTAGCACCCAAGATAGCAGCATTATTTTATCAGCGTTTGAATTATTAGTAGAAATCGGAGGGCCAGATGCAGTCTCAAGTATTCAGCAATTTAATTCACAAACAGGACGATTTGAAAGTGCAGGGTATAATCAGGCTGGTGAATTTACAAATATTGACTTTCCTATCGACCCTACAAAAGGCTATCTTATCCATATGAAGCAGGAGATCAGTGGGTTTGCTGTTCCATAGGATGGATTATTGTGAGCCCTGCCCATTTCTGGCAGGGCTCAAGCTTGTTACACCTGCCATTCTTTGCGCAGGCAACAGCTCCTTCGAAAGATAAAGTCCACCCTCTATCTGGTATTTCTTTAGCAAATTTTCTAACCAGTCCAGTATTAATGTTGCCACAAGGATTAAACAACAAGCAATATTAAAATAGTTCCTTTTTTTAAAAATCGCTAGATCCCAGCAACGTCATGGTGATGGAAATAAACGGAAATTGGGCTGGATACAAATAATCAAAACACGTAACTACTCAGTGTAATTTAAAATATAGTAACATTCTGTCAATGGTGTATTGACAGGGCTTTGCTTTTAATCCATCCATTTCTGGGATTGGGTCGAAGGCATGGATGCAGGAGGTAGGGCAATAAAAATCGCACCTCCCCTCAGGTGTCAGCAGAATAATTGCGAGAAAAAGCCGAACCTAATGTAAATTTATATTTCACAGCTCCCTCCCACTGAGGATAGCTTTGTAAATTTTTAGGGCGCAATATCAGTAAGTTGAAATTGGTATAAACTGGTACTCGCACCTTCACCCAATACCGTGAGAGTATAAGTTCCACCGAGCTCTAAAACCGTAGCATTCACATCAGTGAAACTAAAAGTTTTAAATAAAACCGTATCATTGCTATCTGTTAAAATCCAATCAACAAACGCAGAATTAGCCGATGACCCCTGTGCATCAAAATTTACCGTTTGACCCGGCGTCGCAGTGAAAGTATAGATATCCATAACACCTGGTGATTCAATATTTCCAGCACCCGTACCTGGAACACCATCAGAAACTACATCGCCAATATTTATGCTAAAGGTATCAGCCGGTGGCACATCAAAAACCTGAAACTGGTAGGTACTTGTTCCATCACCATCAGCAAAGACTTTCAATGTGTAACTGCCTCCTAGTTCCAATAAGATAGGACCAATATCACTAAACGTAAATCTAGTAAATATGACAGAACCTTCACTATCAAGTAGTTGCCAGTTAATTGTGAACAAACTAGCTCCTTGTGCATCAAAATACAATGACTGACCAGGTGCCGCTGTAAAGGTATAAACATCAATTACACCAGATTCACTTAGATTACCTGATCCATTAAAACTACCACCACTACTAATATCTCCGTTAAAGACTGTAAATGTCCAGGAAAAATCAGTCTCCAGACTATTCCCCGAAAGATCCGACTGAGGAGCACGTACTATCACTTGGTATTTATTAGCTAACAAAACGTTACTTAGTTCCAATATGACTGTTTGGCTATCTTCTCGATAACTGAATGTATCAATAGCGATTAGAACATCATCTTCAGTACCTGTTACATCATCATTACCCGCTGCAAACAATTGAAAGTGATCAGCAGTAATATTTTGCTGATCCATTGGTTCGCTAAAAGTCACCGAATACGCTTTAATACTATCAGGTACAAAGATACCATCAGCCCTTGGAGTCACACTAATCACTTCAGGGGGAGTAGAATCAGGAAGCAAGTTAATCGTGTTTTCCTGGCTCCAGCTTGTGTTACCTCCGGTATCAGTGGCACGCGCCCGTATAGTAAAGGTATTCATATCTACTAGACGAGGTGTCACAAAGCTATACTCAAAAGGGAAATTTCCATCAGTAGTTACACTAACTCCATTAAGAAAATACTCAACATTTCTAGCCTGCACATCATCCTGCAATGTTGCGTTAACAAATACCCGCTTACTCTCTTCCACTTCAGCCGCAGACAAAGAAAAACTCGCTGATAAATTAATAACAGGCGGAACACCAAACTGATCATAAGATAAATAATTAATAACCTGTAATCCAGCTTCACCATCTGCAACATAAGCCAATCCATTATATAAGGCAATATCAACAGCCTTTCCTGGCGTTGCAAAATCAACGATGAAATCATTATTTTGTGTCGGGTCTGACACATTGTACAAGGACACCTCATGTGGCCCGGATGAGTCTTGGGCTACGGCAGCAATTCCTGAACCAGAACCATTAGTAACTATGTGTTTCCAATCCACCTGCCCGGTAAATCCACCTGCTATGAACACTGGTGCCAAGGGATTAGCCAGATCAAAGGTATTGTAACCAGTAGGCTGGACAGAATATAAAACATCAACCGCAGCAAATAATCTTGGTGTTTGTGCTCCCGTAGAAATGCCAGGAGAATTGACCGAGGTTACTAAACGCATTTTATTGCCTATAAATTCGACCACATAAATGGTATTTCTTACCTGAACATATAAGATATCGCCCCCCACCACCAGATCATGAATAGCCGCTGTACTTAGCGCAAAATCATGAAACACCAGACCCGTGACAAGATCCACAGAGATGACATGCCCGTTAGCAAGCCCCAGCAAAGCCAGGTTCCCGACAGTTTCAACTCGGGTTACCGCTGAATCAAAGACAGGTTGCCGTTCAATATGTGCTGATGGCGGATCACTTAGATCAATGACCGCTAACCCCGCTACATCATCAGCCACCAAAATGCGTTCACCGGCACAGGCAACATCGATCGCATTTCCCGGTGTATCGACCTGTGCAATCAACACCGGCTGCATGCCATTAAATACATTAAATACTGACACGCCCCGGTCAGAATCAGCCACAGCCACCATATCATTCTGTGCACACACTGCTACTGCGGTGCCCGGTGTATCTACTGAAGCAATAATGCCTGTTCGTACCGCTTTGCCATCCAAAGGGTTTGTTCCCTGAATCACTTCAGCGCCATCCAGAATACCGTCACCATCACTGTCAGGTTCTGTTACCAGAGTGCCCATAATAAATTCCGCATCATCATGCAGCCCATCATTATCAGAGTCCGGTGCGGTAGATAGTCTTAGATTAAACTCGGATGGTTCTGTACGCGAGCCCGGGGCACCCGTAGTAAAGTCAGTAAATGCAATATTTAAAGTGGCGGCTTGCAGTAACCAGGCCCGATAGGAGGTATTTGGCGCCAAAGTCAGATTATCAAAAGCCACGCCATTGCTGCCCGCCTCACCCCTGCGTACAATTTGTTTTGTAGCGAGGTCTTGAACAATAAAATAATGCAAACCGGTTTGCGGGGTTTGAGCCAGGATTGATGAACACCAGGCACACAGCAACATAAACCCAACACCAAGCAGTTTGCATCTTATTCTGATTGTGTTTTTCATAGCCCACACCTTTTAAAAGCACCGTGTTTATTATTTTGTAGGATGGATGAGCGAAGCGTTATCCGTCAATCAATCCACAATTTTTTCCCAAAACTTCACCACACAAATCACCCTGTCTCTCTTTGTATTTGTTAAAGCCATCAATCTGCCGGACGGGGTTACAAACCCCATACCGCTTAGAAAAACATCCCAAATGTATAATTCAATTTTGCATTCATCGCATTTCCCAAAGGTGTTGGGGTTCGTATCTCACCCCAACCTACCGTGCTTACAACCCAAACGATAAAACAATTTCAGCGTACATTCATAGTTTGCGTAGGGTGGGCAGGATTTTTTGCCCACCATAATGTTCATTTATTTTATGTTTCTCGGATTATGTTTTGTCTAATTAACGAATTGTTTTTGTTAAAGCCTTTTTTGGTGGGCATAAGTTTTTCATAGCCCACACCTTTTAAAAGCACCATGTTTATTATTTTGTAGGATGGATGAGCGAAGCGTTATCCGTCAATCAATCCACAATTTTTTCCAAAAACCTCACTATGCAAATCATCCTTT
>ENA-ORXI01001923-ORXI01001923.1-sediment-metagenome-genome-assembly--contig:-NODE-1923-length-15622-cov-6.004181_pt1 | contig 15622 bp, 7 predicted proteins | sample MGYA00237861_ERZ511468 | MGnify/ENA primary metagenome ERZ511468 (study PRJEB26299, sample SAMN06266213) | sediment metagenome | isolation source: Hudson Canyon methane seep mesocosm | place: USA:Hudson... | reverse complement strand
GGAATCTATGCAGGCAGTAATGCGGATGCGGATCATATTACTATCAAAGATAGTGAGATTTACGAGAACTATTATTACGGTATACATACCACTACGAGCAATACAGACTGGATTTTGGAGAACCTCAGCGTTCATGATCAAGGCTCTAGTAGTTATTATGCTGTGTATCTAAGCGGTGCCGACAATACGCAGATTCTAGGCGGTGAGTATTTCAACCTCAGCCGCGGTATTTATGGTACGGGCGTAGGCTTAGTAGTGGATGGCGTTAGTGTGCATGATAATGACTACGGTGTTTATCTATCGGGCACGACAACGGGCTGGTCTGAGGTACGTAACAGTGAGGTCTACGATAATGAGCACTATGGGATTCAAACAGGAAATTACACTTATGTACTGGACAACCGGGTATGGGGGCAGGCAAGTCAAGCAGGGATTCAACTAGGAAGCTACAATTTTGCCGAGGGAAATGAGGCCTTCGGCAACAAGCAGGGCATGAGTCTTAGCCAGACATCTTACACGACGATCACAGGCAACGAGATCTACGGCAATTCGCAAGAGGGGGTTTATACATATTTTAGTGATAGTACCAACGAGATAACGGCCAATACCGTGTACTCCAACCGAATAGGTATCAGTGCGGGGGGCTATTATGCTATTTCCCTTCCCAATATTGAGAATAACTTGGTGTATGCCAATACGGATATCGGTATTTTCCTGAACGGCTTTAATGCCGGTGAGGTCATCAATAATACCGTGTATCAACCCGTTGGTAGTGCGATTGAAGTAGCGGGTACCGGTAGTAACCTGCATTTAGTGAATAATATTTTGTGGGTGGATCAGGGCAATATCTTGAGTGTGGGCAATACCGCAACAACTGATTTTGTTTCAGATCATAATCTCTTCTATCGAGGTAGCAATGCCACCTTAGTAACTCTCGTAGAATTTGCAGGAACAGATTATTCTGACCTAGCAGCATGGCAATTATTGCAGCCACAAGACGCATTCAGTATTGAACCTGATTTCAATCTTGGTGGCGTTACCGTTAATGATCTGTTTATCGATATTAACGGTGCTGATGGTGTTCTCGGTTTAACTGGCGGAACGGACGATAACTTCGGTTTGGCTCCATATTCGCTTGCCATTGATGCAGCGAATTCTTATCCCGCCACTTTTAGCGATTTATTTGATCGTCCCCGGGTGGATGATCCGAGCACTGTTGACACAGGGTCTGGATGGGAGGTGTTTGTCGAGGGAACTGAAACTAGTAGCTTGTTCTCAGAGTCTGGTGTTGCCCAAAACTGGCGAACTACTTCAGGTACTTGGTCTTATGATTTACCGTTTGCCTTCACCCTATATGGTCAGGAATATAGTAACGTAAACGTTTCTGCAAATGGTTATTTGCATTTCGCGGGTCCTGATCACTCGTACTATGACATGACTTTCGAGCAGTTTGAACAGAATGTTCGACTCGCGCCTTTGGCCGATGAACTAACCACGAGTGGTGGTGATATCTATATCGATGAATCTATCGGTGATCAGGTCACGATTAGATGGCAAGCTTTCAAAGAGGGAACCAGTGACGAAGTCAATGTAGCGGTTACGCTCTTTTCTGATGGCCGCTTTAGGTTCGATTATGGCAATGGTAATGACGGTGTAGATCCTATTGTCGGTGTTTCATCGGGTAATGGCTTGACCTATGTCTTGTCTAGTTACAACGGTTTAGGCAACTTGGCGAATGCAAATTCCGTCACCTTTGTACCAGAACCAACGTTGACCTATTTTGATATCGGAGCCTACGAGTTCCAGGGTGATTCTGGGGATGTGACGCCGCCTCAAGTTGTCTCTATTAGTAATATTCCTGAGCATAATGGCTCGACTGACCTAGCGTTCACTTCAATAAATGTCGGATTCAGTGAGTCACTGGATATTATTTCAGCCCGTTCATTTGGAAACTATGAATTGATCGAAGCAGGCGCAGACGGTTTGTTCGGAACCATCGACGATTCTGACCCCATATCAATTACACCTTCTTATACCTTCCCAGAGACTAGTTTGAACCTTCTTCTTAATGAGGGAGTGTTGGAAGAGGGGATTTATCGCCTGACCTTGTCGGGAACTAAAGCGATTATTGATACTGCCGCCAATCCCTTGGATGGAAATTTTGATGGTACCGGAGGTGACGATTATGTTCATGTATTTACCATTGATCGTAGTTTAAATGATGCGCCCGTAGCCGATGCACAAATTGCCTCGGTGAATGAAGATGGCTCGGTGCTGATCGTATTAACGGCAAGTGATGCGGATGGTGACAACCTTAGCTTTGGCATTACTAGTTCAACAAATAGTGGCGTTCTAACTGACTTCAAACCTGGCTCTGTCGCAGGGACCTATGAGGTGACGTATACGCCGAATCAGGATTATAACGGTTCAGATAGCTTTACCTTCCAGGTTGATGATGGCAAAACAGGTATCGGTGAAGCGACGGTTGTCATTAATGTTCGTGCCATGAACGATCAACCGCAGGGCACCGAGCAATCAGTCATCGTTGACCAACATGAGCCAGGCTTGATTGTGCTTTCTGGAAGTGATTTGGAAACTCCTCGTGACCAACTTACTTTTACTTTAGTTGACGCGCCAGAGTTTGGCGTACTAGTGCAAGGTGGAAATGGCGCTTGGACATATACCTCGACAGGTAACTACCTAGGAGACGATAGCTTTACTTACAAGGTGACGGATCAAGGTGATCCAAACGGTGAGGGTAGTACTAGTCTCACATCTGACTTGATCACTGTGAATGTCTCAGTACAAGATCTGAATGATCGGCCGACGCTTGATGCTGTTGATGATCTGTTTGTTAGTGAAGGTGATCTAATCAGCTTTGCTTTGAACGCGATTGACAGCGATGCCAATGAAACGCTGATTTATAGTTTGGTTAGTGGCCCGGTTGGTGCAAGTGTTGACCCAATAACAGGGCTTTTCAGCTGGGATGCGACCGATGGTGATGCCGGCTATGACGTAACGGTTCGTGTTTCGGATGACGATCCTATCAACCCATTGTTCAGCGAACAAAGTTTTGTGATCAATGTGTATGATGTGGCTCCTATCCCTGCTTTATCGGGTAGCTCGATAGTGGCATTAGGCGAACACTACGAAATGTCTCTATCTATTTCTGATCCAGGCAATGATCTGGTAACTGAGTGGTCAGTTAACTGGGGTGATGGAAATACAGAAGTGTTTACCGGTAACCCAGCGAGCGTCACTCATTTATATGCTGAAATAGGAAACTACAATATCTCTGCAACCACAACCAATGAGGACGGTACCTTTAGCAGTAACGCCATTACCATGGAAGTACGTGAAACCTTCAGGGTAATTAATACAGACAATGACCCAAGTAGCATTGGTCTAAGGTTTAATGAGGAAATAGATACCAGCGTACTAAATCTCTATGACGCAGAAAGCGCCGGGTATGGTGCTGCTGATGTAACCTTGGTTGGCTTATCCACAGGAAATATTTCTGGCAGCCTCATCATGGATGAGGATGGTTTGGGGTTCAGGTTTGTTGCAACAGGTGGTGCGCTTCAAAACGATGATTACACACTGAATGTAAGAAGTGGTAGTGACGCATTGGTAAGTGTCGGTGGCAAACAATTAGATGGTGATTCAGATGGTGTTGATGGTGGTGACTTCAGTTACCAGTTTGAAGTCAACCAGTCTGGCCCAACGCTCTCCATTGGGGATGTTGTAAGAGGGCCTGGGCAGTCTGTGAATTTCGAAACCACAGATATCGGCTTACCCATAACGTTGGTTAACGGTGAAAGCGTCAACAATATTGCCTTTACGTTAAACTACAATCCTTCTTTGTTGACGGTCAGCGATATTTCAAATGGTATTGATTTACCATCAGACGCATTGGTATCGGCTGACTTAAGCCAAACCGGTAAAGTAGTTATATTGATTGAGTCGGCTAGCGGTCTTCTGTCTGGTGATACTGAACTAATTCGTTTGATTACGAGTATTCCAGAGGATGCGCCGTATTTCAGCAAGTCACTTCTTGATTTAAATTCAGTTGTGATTGATGGGGTTGATACTGGCTTTACAGTGGATGACGGGATTCAGCTGATCGCTTATTTAGGGGATACAACAGGGAATCATGCTTACTCTTCTCTTGATGGCCAAAATATTCTGAGGAATGTGGTCCGAATTGATAGTGGTTATGCGAACTACCCATTGGTCGACCCAATACTAATTGGTGATGTGACCGACAATAACCGTTTGAGTAGTTTGGATGGTAACCGGATGTTCCAGTATGTGATTGGATTGGATCCGGTTGACCTGCCTGAGCTACCGAGCCTTGCTCAACCCGTTGTAGTGGGAGGACTTGACCCAACAGTTACCATAGAGAGTGTGTCAGCGAAACCGGGCGATACGATCAATATTAGTATTGACGTAGATACTATTCCAGCCGGTTTAAATGGTGTTGATGTATGGCTACAGTTTGATCAGGACCAGATTGAGGTATTGGGTGTAGAGCGTGGTGTTGTTTCATCTAGCTTTGACTTTTTCCACTTCGATCAAAATAACCCAGGTATTCTTCATATCGATAGCTCAAATTTGACCTTGGTAGATGCGCCAGATGGTGGAAGCTTGTTCGAATTAGAGTTGCGAGTAAAGGATGACGCAGATAGTGACATCGTACTGGATCTTCAACGTGTATTATTGAATGACGGAACTTATACGTTAACGCCTGAACCGGTTCCAGGAGAGGATGGTAGTGACGGATTAATTCATGTTGAATTAGAGTCTCGTCGTCATGAGCGAAATGGTTCCGACAGTTGGCTTGGAAAAATTGGAGAATTCTTTAGAGATTTAGTCGATGATATTCGTGAGAAAAACGACAGTTCTGACACTCCAATAGAAACAACAGAAAGCCAGATAAGCCCAACTTATAGTGAGGCAAGTTTTGCTTCAAATTATGACAATGCAACCAATGTTAGTAGGACCTCTTCCGCGACTAATGTAATTGCCCTTCTTAATGGGGAATCAAGTCAGCAGTCAGTGATGGCTTTAGATGAAATGGATTTGGCAGAGCAACCATTAATAAGTGATGATAACCCAGAAACTGAAGAAACTAACCGAATGATGGAAGATCTATCATTAACTATTGAAACATCTGAAATGAATAGAGACGAATTGTTATCCGGTAAATGGAAACGTTTGATCTGATCTGTGCGCTGGATAAAGAAATGAAGTAAAAAATTGTATAACATTTAATTTTAAAATCAACAAAAATAAGGAATTACTGTAATGTCAGAAACACAACAAGAAAACAAAGCGCAACAAAATGCACCTAAGGTTAAATTTGATTCGAGTAATCTTAAGAGTTCATATGCTAATGTTTGCACAATGAATAGCACGCGAGAGGAAGTGGTTCTAAATTTTGGCTTGAACCAGAGCTGGGAACGTAATTCTAATGAGGTCATGATCGAACTTCAAAACAGAGTAATTCTAAGCCCGTTCGCAGCACAGCGTCTAAGTGGTATGCTTTCCAAACTTTTGGATGAGTATCAAACTCGTTACGGTAAAATCGAAAACAACGACCAAGCTAAATAGGCGAATTTGACTGGCGCTATTTGATTAGCGTTAGTTTTCTGTATCACAAAGCGCAAGGTTAGTTAGATGTCGAAAAGTGAGTGGCTTGATTCTGAATCTCTCAAGCCTTGCGAGACGCCTCAAAAAACTTCTTCTGAGCAGTGGCAAGGTCTTTTGAGCGAAGAAAAAAATGTTTTTTTCCCATGTTGGTTAAGTGTCGTTGTCGAAAAACTAGATAGTTTTAATCAAGCCTTGGTAATTGAAAATAACGATGCTAAGCCAGAGATTGTCGCAACAATCGGTGACAACTTAGTTCAAACCTATCACGACATCCTTTTGTCTGTTCAGAAGGAAATGGCGGCCGACATTCAGCAGTTGGACAGTGGTGAAAGCGTACTATGCTACCCCGTTATTATCGGTAGTAAGCTATTATCCTTCGTGCTAGTAGATTTAGGGATTGTTCAAAATGAAAGCATATCAAAGGCCTTGCGGCATGTGCAGTGGTCCGTCGGTCTTGTTGAGGCGTTTTATCACAGGCGGCTCGGACTTAATCAATCATTGCAATCTGATCGACTCCTAACATGTTTGGAATTGACCCTTACCGCTCTCGATCAAGATAGCTCGGTCGAGCTTGCAAGAGCGATTACAACAGAATTAGCGGTAAAATTGGGAGCCGAACGCGTTAGTCTTGGTGTTGTGAAAGCTAAGGATGTGGAAGTTATTGCCATGTCCCACGCCTCTAATTTTTCATCGGAATCAAACTCAGTCAGAGCGATCGCCAGTGCAATGGATGAGGCAATAGATCAACACAATCAAGTGTTGTGGCCTCCAATCGACGATGTCGACAGTGCGCCGGTTTCTTGGGCGAGTCGAAATTTGTTTAAGTCCCAAAATACCTCTGCTTTATGTGTGTCTCCCTTTGAATTAAAGGGTGGGTTTTCTGGTGCACTCGTGATTGAGTTTGCAGATCAAGGGGCGCTGGTCAAAGATAAACTCTTGGTCATTGAAGCAATTACCAGCATTTTTCCGCCGGTCCTAAAATTACACAGTCAAAATGAAAAAGGGGCCAGTAAAAGAGTATTTGATTCATTTAAGTCGTTGTTTGAAAAGTTATGTGGACCCAAAAATATATTAGCCAAAGTCATATTCGCGTCGGTAGTCACAATTGGAATCCTGTTGTCTGTAATGACAGGTACTTTTCGAGTGTCAGCTGAGGCTGTGCTGGAAGGTATTGAATTGCGCGCTGCAGTGACACCATTTGATAGCTACGTTGATCAGGCTTTTTTTAGAGCAGGCGATCTGGTAGAAGAATCAGAAGTACTTGCTAGGCTCGACGATAATGCTTTGCAGCTTGAACTAAATAAATGGCGCGCTAAGCGACAGCAATTACTCAGACGGCTGAGAGAAGCAAAAGCCAATCAAGCAAGTTCTGAAATTAGAGTATTAGGTGCGCAACTGAGTGAGGCAATGGCAGAAGTTGAATTATTGGATGCCAAAATTGCTAAAACACATATCGTCGCTCCGTTTTCCGGGTACATCGTATCAGGTGATTTGAGTCAATCCTTGGGAGCGCCAGTTGCCCGTGGAGACGTCTTGTTTGAAATCGCGCCTATGAAAGATTTTCGGGTGAAGGTATTGGTTGATGAGAGAGATGTTCGTTACCTTGAGGCTGGTCAGAATGGAAAGCTATTGTTGAGTGGCCTTTCTGAACAGCCGCTTCAAATTAAAGTTATGAGGATTTCGCCTGTATCTGAGGCGAAAGATGGCGCAAACACGTTTGAAGTTGAAGCGAAGTTACTTTCGCCTGCACCAAACTTGCTACCCGGAATGGAGGGTGTCGCGAAGATAGAGGTGGGTTCAGAAACGTACCTTTGGATCTGGACCTATCGCTTGTCGCAGTGGTTACGCTTATGGGTTTGGTCTTGGTGGCCTTGATGGTTTGTTATGTCTGACAATTTATTTAGCTCCAGTTGGCACCGTGTTGCGGATTTGCGCCCTAAGGTAAAGGGTCAAGCCGAGATTCTTCGTCAAACTTATAGAGGCGATATCTGGTACCTGATCTATGACCCGGTGGTGGGCAAGCAAAATAGGATATCTGTTCCAGCTTACAGATTCATGAGCTTGTTAGATGGCTATACGACAGTTAACGAAGCATGGAAAAAAGCGGCTGACTTTCTGTCCGATGATCTCCCAACACAAGACGAAATTATTCAGTTGCTCTCGTCTCTGCATCAATCTGATCTACTTACATCTGACCGGGCTCCTGACTTTCTTGAGCTCAATGAACGGCATAAAACATTCGTTAAGGGTGAGCGATTGAAGCGCTTCTTGAATCCAATGGCTTTGCGGTTCAAACTAATCGACCCTGAAACAATTCTACAGATTTTGGAACCATTCGCTAAAGTCATTTTCTCCAAGACTGCATTCTGGCTCTGGCTCGTTGTCGTCTTGACAGGGCTGATGGTATTGGGCACTCATTGGTCAGAATTCACAGAAGGTATGTCGGATAGAGTACTTGCAGTTGATAACCTGCTCATAATGTTTTTCGTATTTCCTGTAATAAAAGTGTTTCATGAGATGGGGCATGCATTGGCCGTGAAAAAGTGGGGTGGTGAAGTTCATGATATGGGGGTTATGTTACTCGTGTTTATGCCAGTTCCCTATGTTGATGCAAGTAGTAGTTGGGCTTTCAAAAGTAAGTATCATCGCATGCTCGTAAGTTCTGCAGGTATGCTCGTTGAAGTGTTTGTCGCTTCAGTAGCCATTGGATTGTGGGCATTACTTGAACCGGGCATGGTTCGCTCTCTTTTTTACAATGTGGTTTTTATCGCTGGCGTAACAACGATCCTATTCAACGCGAATCCTTTATTAAAGTTTGATGGCTATTATATATTTATGGATTGGTTGGAAGTTCCAAATTTAGCGAGTAAAGCAAATCGGTACTTTGCTTACTTATGCAAAAGATTTTTAATTGGGGTTCCTGTTTCTGACGAGAACTGGGGTGATAGCACTGAGTGTCGCTGGTTTGTATTCTATGCGATCGCATCCTTCTTTTATCGTATATTTCTATCATTGACAATTGCCATTTTTGTAGCCGGCGAGTTTTTTGTTGTCGGAGTGTTATTAGCAATTTGGGCTTTATCAATGAGTATTGTTATGCCTATTGCGAAGATGCTCAAATCTATGTTTTTGGGCGCTGAATTACGCAGGTACAGAGCGCGTGCTATTAATGTTTTTGTCATTGTTTGTGGCTTGGTTATTACCATTTTATTTTTGTTGCCAGTCCCTTATTTTACGGTTGTAGAAGGTGTTGTTTGGATTCCTGAAAAAGATCATCTTAGATCCGATTCGCCAGGTTTTGTCAGTGATCTTATTGTTAAGTCGGGGGAAACTGTCCACCAAGGGCAGCTTCTATTACGCCTTGCAGACTCCGAACTTGAGGCCCAGCATAATGTATTAACAGCACGCGAAAAAATGTTTGCTGCTCGATATCGGGCAGAGCGCAGTAAGGATCAAATTGAAGCAAGGGTTGTGAAACATGAATGGTTGGCCGTCAAGGAAGAGCTTGAAGATTCATTTAGGAAACTCAGCCAGTTAGATATTCTTGCAGCGGTTGATGGTGTGTTTTTTCTTTCTAATGCAAAAGATTTAGTTGGGCGATATGTCGAAAAAGGGCAGATGATCGGTTATGTTACCAGTCGTACCAATACCGTAATACGAGCAGCTGTGCAACAACATGACGTGGGAATTGTTAGAGGTCGGTCAGAACAGATTCGGGTCCGCTTCAGTAGTGATATATTTGATGAGAAGGCAGCAAGCCTGATACGAGAGGTGCCTGGTGCCACAAACGAACTACCTAGTCTAGCGCTTACCCAAATAGGAGGGGGGGAGTTGGCAGTTAATCCTGATGATAAAAAACGTATTTCAAGCTATCAGCAGGTTTTTCTGGTTGATTTGCTTGTTCAAGAGCAAACAGGCGTTAATTGGCTAGGAGAAAAAGTCTATGTTCGTATTAATCACGGGTTTGCGCCTTTGTATGAACAGTGGTCGCGTTATTTAACTCAACTCTTTTTACGTTTATCTGACTTTTAACTTCGTGTAGATGTTGTATGAAATCATATAAATCCAATACTTTATATCCACTTTATGCTTTACCCAAAGAGGCTTGGCTTGATCGTTGGGCTAGAGTAAATAAATATAGGGTAGAAGGGTGGTTCCGATTTGATTATCAAGGGGATCAATTTCTCAATCAAGCCAGAGCTTTAGAAGTCGCTAAAAAAAAGCTTTCAAACTCTGAATTAGTCAAAGTGATTTGGCTTCACCAGAGAGAGCTTAGGTTGGCTCTACAGGAAAATAGTGAATCGGATCCATATCTTATAGACGCGCTGGCTTCCTTGAGAGAACTGTCGCTTCGAATATTGGGAATGCGCCATCATGATGTTCAACTGTTGGGTGCGCGTGCCATTTTGATGGGGCGTATTGCTGAAATGCAGACGGGTGAAGGAAAATCACTTACAGCGGTTCCTGTTGCGGTGATCGCTGCGGTTGCCGGATTTCCAATACATATAATTACAGTTAATGAATATTTAGCCTCACGTGATGCGCATGAATTTTCAAAGTTATATAGTGTAATGGGGCTAACAGTTGGTGTGATTAACGATGAAATGAGTCGAGAAGAACGTGTAAGGGAATATCGCAAACAGATAGTCTATTGCACTAATAAATCGATAGCTTTTGATTATATTAAAGACCGAATAGAATTTGATTTTTTTGATCAGAAAAGTCAGCACAACCTATACAGTTTAACAAAGCCCGAGCAGTCAAAACCATTATTGCGTGGTCTCAGTTTTGCGCTCATCGATGAAGCCGATAGCGTATTGATCGATGAAGCCAGAACGCCTTTAATTATTTCAAAAAACGTTGAGTGGAGTGATGAGCGCCAAATCTATTTAACGGCATATGATTTTGCGGTTGAATTGCTTGAAAATAAGCATTTTAAGGTAGATAGAGATCACAAGAGTATCCTTTGGCTGTCTGAAGGGGAAAGTGAGCTAATTGAGATGGCTCGTTCGCTAGGTGGGCTATGGAGTGGCCCGATACGTTGCCGAGAACTTTTGTCAAAAGCTCTTTCAGCTATCCATCTTTACCAAAATGGCAAAGAGTACACAGTCTTCGAAGAGAAAGTGCAAATCATTGATGAATTTACCGGGCGCAGGATGCCGGACCGAACATGGGAAGGGGGTATTCACCAATTCATTGAACTAAAAGAAAACGTTGAATTGACACCACCCAGAGAAACGATCGCACAATCTACCTTGTATCGTTTCTTCGAAAAGTACTGGAGAGTTTCTGGTATGAGTGGAACGATTAACGAGGTGTCGAATGAAGTATACAGTTCGTTTGGTGTTAAAACCGAAGTGATTCCACCGCATAAAATATCGAAAAGAAAAGAACTGCCAATGTTAATTCATAAAGGCAGGGAAGCTAAAGATCATGCTCTTGTTCAACTGATAAAGGCGGTTCATTTAACAGGGCAACCAATATTAATCGGTACTCGTTCAGTGTCTTACTCCATTGAAATTTCTGGGAAGCTTGAAAGTGCAGGAATTACTCATCAGGTTCTCAGTGCTCTAAATGACAAGGAAGAGGCTGACATAATTTCCAAAGCAGGGTATTGGAATGCAGTAACCGTTGCAACGAATATGGCTGGTCGTGGTACTGACATAAAGCTCTGTAAAAAAGCTAGAAAGGCTGGAGGACTTCATGTAATTGGAACCGAAATTCATGAGTCCGGAAGAGTGGATCGACAGTTGTTCGGGCGTAGTGCTCGTCAAGGCGACCCTGGGAGTAGTCATTTGATATGTAGTTTTGAGGATGAAATTCCCCAGCGATTTTTGTCAAAAGCGTTAAATATGTTGGGGCGCAAATTATGTGGTGTTAGTCCGATGTGTGCTCTATGGCTTATAAAATACGCACAGAGCAGAGCAGAAAAATCTAATTATTTTATTCGGAAAGAATTACTGAGAATGGATGAAACTTTATCAACATCATTGAGTTTCGCTGGCTCTAAAGATTAGGAGAGTAATGTGTTATATAAAATTATTACCATAGTCGGATTGATATTGGTTTCTGCGATAGCTTTATCGAGTGAGCGGAAGTATGAATGCATGATTGAACCAAAAACCGTTGTGGAATTGGGTAGTGCTGCGCAGGGGGTTATTGAGTCTGTTTCGGCTGATAGAGGTCAGAAAGTCAAAAAAGATGAGGTGATAGCGAAGCTTGTTTCTAATGTGGAAAAAGCAGCCGTTGAAGTCGCTAGGGCAAAAGTGAATGGAACTGCTCAGCAGGAGTCAGCTAAAATTCGTAAATTATTTAGTGAGCGAAAGTATAAACGTGCATTGGATTTATCTAATAAAGATCATATTTCTGTTTATGAGTTGGATGAAGCTCGAACTGAAATGTTTTTGGCTGAGCAAGCTCTGGCTGAAGCTGATGAGTACTTGATATTAGCTAAGGCTGAATTAAAGCAAGCTGAGGCGCTAATGGATTTGAAAGTAATAAAAAGCCCGATTGGTGGCGTTGTGATTAATCGCTACATGGAGCCTGGGGAACGTGTCGAAAATGACCCAATCATTCAAGTTGCACAGATTAATCCTCTATATGTTGAGGTTCTTTTACCGATTGAAATGCTGGGAAAGATAAAGCTGGGCATTACTGGTTCGGTTTCTAGTGAGAGGAAGAACGGAAAGAACTATATGGCTTCCGTAGTTGCAATTGACCCGGTTGTGAACGCTGCCAGTGGTTTTTTTGGCGTGCGCTTGTCACTCCCAAATCCTGACTTAAGAATTATCTCAGGCCTGGAGTGCGAAATAGAGTTTCTCTCTGAATCGCCCAATTGAAACTCACGCTTGATTGGTGTTTGCTCAGAGTGCTTGAATCATAGTCTAGATTTTGGGTAGAAGAATATTTTGACTAGTTGTATTTTTCGTTACGTACAATAAGCATAGTGATGATCTTAGGGTTATACCTTATGAAGAGAATTTCTCTACATAGGCTATGGTATTTAGAACAGATTTCAGTCGTTTTTTATCTTGAAAAAAACAATCATATTGTTACAGTTTGTTTATAAATGTAATCAAACTGTGAAAACGATCTCACTTTTGTAATTATTTGTGCTATGAAAAATAACACTGAAATTATAATATTATGACAATAATTAGTGCCTACGCATTTTGCTTGGGAGGTCATTATTCTTATGGGGTTGAGAGGTTAAGGATGAATATCAATAAAATAATATCTACTGTAGTACTTTTCTTATTTACGATTTCGACTAACTTGGTGGCTGCACCAATAGAAATTACTCAGTTTAGTTTGTTTTTGTCTTCTCAAGAAATACCTGGAGATACCTCTCAGGATGATCAGCTTGGCGACTATAGCTTCGATCCAGCTATTAATACGTTTGGCAATGTTGGTTTTGATGTTCAGTTTGAGAATAATTTAAATGGTGACAACTACGGAAGTGTGACTTGGCGCGTGACCAATGACACAGGTAGTGCCATCACAAATAGCCGATTAATGGGCTTTTTTGATGCAGATTTAGGGTTGAATGAGTTTTGGAATGAATACGGAGAAGTGTACGGTGACGTTTCTAATGAATACTCCTCATGGGAAATTGATGAACCTGGGTATTTGTTTGGTGATATATACGATAATTTGAAAACTGGAAACTTGGATGACTCCAATAATGTGCCTTTGACGTGGGCCGATGATGTATCGCTAGCTTTGGGCTTTGATATTTCTGATTGGCTTGCCGGCGACACCATTATTGCGACGTTTAATATTAGTGAAATGTTAGAGGCTGGTCAGTCGGGGTTAGCTCAATTTGATCTTGCGACACAAGATAAACTCTATTTTTCAGGTAATGTTCAAATGGAAAGTGCATCTGTTCCTGAACCAAATAGTTTAATTTTATTTTGTGCCGGGTTGTTAGGTTTGTTGATGACAAGAAAAACAATCAAATCATAACTAATAACTAATAACTAATAACTAATAACTAATAACTAATAACTAATAACGAATAACGAATAACGAATAACGAATAACGAATAACGAATAACGAATAACGAATAACGAATAACGAATAACGAAAAAATAAAAATAAAATAAAACGTATTTCTTGAGGGAGATAAGGTATGCGTGCTGTCTTACTTAGATTACTTTGCAAAATAAAAGCGAAAGCTTTTATTTTGCTTTTTCTATCGACTAATGTATTTGGCAATATCGTAGATCACTATATCTCGGATGTTACTCCGAATAGTTTTACTGTGATATTTACTAGTACCGATCCAATTGTGTTTCCTAGTTTGAAAGTCTATGAGGATGATAGCGGAATAACGGAAGTTAGCGTTAGCTACAAGACTATTTCAAACTCGCTACAGCATCAAAACGGGATTGCGATTCTTAGATTGTTGTCGTTGCCTAGCTCGACAAACTTTTACTTTCAATTTACCGATGATGTTAACTCTGCTAACTACTATCCAATAACTGGATTACCTTCAGTTTCAACCCTTCCCAATTCTGTGAATTCAAGTATTAGCGACTTGAATGGCAATGACCTTATCAAGCTGGATGTTTATCGTCCTGAGCAAATAGCCTCTCTGGAGGGCGCGGTCGTTTTGTTATCTCTTCCTCAGAGTAGTTTACATCCTGTCACGTCTCTTGTGGGTGGAAATGATTTTGCTTACGTTGATGCCAATAACTTACTGCAAAGCAATTCAAGTATTCACACTTTAAGCGAAGGGCAGAATATTGAAGTCAAGGTTCTCAGAGGGCGATTATGTGCAGGCTCAGTCGATCATCTCCAAGTGTTTTATAGAAAACATGGAGAGGATCTTGAAGAGGGTGTTCAGGTCAATTTAGCCCAGCATTGTAACGCTGTAGATACAGTTTGTGATGATCAGATTAATGTACTTGATGTTCAGTTTGCGTTGAATGCCATAAATAGCACACCAAGTGAATGTAGGTTTTCAGAAGACCTCGATGTTGTTCAAGATGATCAAATCAACGTTTTAGATATACAACAAATTCTTAATTTTTTCTAAAAATTCAAAAATAATATACAGGGATATTGGTATGAGACCTCGAATTAAGCAATTTTTGAGTGACCGTCAAAAGACAGCGTTAAATACATTAATAAAAGTATATTTAAGCCGGTTCTTATTGTTTTCAAGTTTCTGTATCGGTGTTGTAACGCAATCAAACGCAGCATCAATCGAGTTTAGTCCGAACTTAATAGAGCTTGGTGCAGGCGAGTCTGTGATCGTTGAAGTTATTGCAAATGATGTTCCTGAGTCAGGCCTTGCTGCATTCCAGTTTGAACTTTCTTTTGATCCGAGTCAGATTAATATCCTTAACCCTAACAGAGCGTTCAGCTTCTTGCCTAAATTTGTGCCTTTGGGAAACAATGATGCATGTACTTTCGTAGCAAGGTGTGCTGATAGCGATTGGATGTTAGTAGCAACAGGCAGGACTCCAACACCTAATATCATTAGCGCTTCTGGAAAACTCAATGTTTTATACGGCTCTAGCGGCGTTGAGGCTCCCGCTTCAGGCTCAGGTGTTATCGCGTTAATAGAAATCGAAGGAGTTAGTGATGGCTCACAAGTTATTAAGCTAAGTAATGCAATATTAGCGGATAACCGAAACCCACCACAAAGTCATCTTCCATTAATTTTACATCCGCTTTCTGTTCAAGTCGGTCAAACTAATCAAGCTCCAACCTTAGCTTCCGTCAATGATGTTGCGATCAACGAAGGTGATAGCACGACGGTTACCTTAGTCGGAGCAGATGAAGATTCCGGCACAACATTAACTTATAGCGTGACGGGTCTTCCGGGCTTTGCGGTTCTAACAGGTAATACCATTACCATCGCACCGGGCTTCGAAGATGCCGGTAGTACAACGGTAACGGTAACCGTCAGCGACGGTGAACTCAGCGCGAGCGATGATTTCAATATTGTTGTCGGTGGTA
>ENA-ORXI01001922-ORXI01001922.1-sediment-metagenome-genome-assembly--contig:-NODE-1922-length-15629-cov-12.856224_pt1 | contig 15629 bp, 14 predicted proteins | sample MGYA00237861_ERZ511468 | MGnify/ENA primary metagenome ERZ511468 (study PRJEB26299, sample SAMN06266213) | sediment metagenome | isolation source: Hudson Canyon methane seep mesocosm | place... | reverse complement strand
TTGCTATTCTAACTATTATATTTAGTTTTATGCTATAATAGTTAATATATTAACTATTATGAAAGGATTCATATGTTTGAGCTATATACTGTAAATGAAATAAAAGAACTAATGGCAAAAAGAATTAAACAAAAACGTATAATTCAAAATAAGACACAAAAGGAATTTTCATTAAAATCTGGTATTAAACTTTCTACATATAAAAAATTTGAAAAAGAAGGGGAAGGTAGTTTTGAGAATTTTTTATTAATACTTCAAGCTCTTGGAAAAATAGGTGAATTAGAAAAGTTATTAGTTAACAACAAAGAGTTTTCCTCAAAAAAAATGGCATTATCTAAAATGTCTAAACAAAGTGGTCATATAAGACAAAGAGTAAAGCATTCTAATAATCTAACGTCTTATAGCAGCATGTCATCTAGAAACATGTCACCTAACAGCATGTCATCAAATAATATCTTAGATAATATAAAAAAGAAAAAGAAACTGGAAAAAAAGAATGGATGAAAATCTTGCAATAACAATAAAACTCTATGGACATACTGTTGGATACTTAGCAATGGATGGAGGAATTGTTTATTTTGAATATGATGATGAATTTAAAAAACTTGGTTTAGAGATTTCCCCATTAAAATTAAATACAAGTACTATTTCAATCTACACAAATAATGATGATAATTTTTTTCAATCATTACCTGGAGTATTTCATGATTCTTTACCTGATAAGTTTGGTAATAAAATTATTGAAAAGTATTATGCCGAAAAAGGGATTAATGACTATGACTTAAATCTTCTTCAAAGACTTACTTATATTGGCTCTTATGGTATGGGAGCATTAGAATATGAACCAAATATTATACATGATGATATAAAGGAAGCTTTAGATATTAGAAACTTGGTAGACGATGCTAGGAAAATTATTTCAGGTAATGTAAAAGATGCAATTCCAGATATTATGGAATCTGGGGGTAGTGCCGGTGGAGCAAGAGCAAAAGCAATTATTGCCTGGAATAGAAAAACAGATGATATCCGATCAGGAAGAGCAGAACCAAAAAAAGGATATGAGCAATACTTACTTAAATTTGATGGGGTAGGAGAGAATCAAGAACCTGCAGATTATACAAAAATTGAGTATATATATATGAGTATAGCTAAAGAGTGCGGTTTAAATGTAGCCGAGGTAGAGTTACTAAAAGATAGAGAATATAACCATTTACTCGTAAAAAGATTTGACCGAATTGAAGGAAAAAAAGTACATATGCATTCTTTATGTGGAATAACACATACCAACTTCAATATTCCAAAAATGTTTTCATATGAAAATTATTTAAGAACAGTTTTGCAAGTTACAAAAAATCAAGATAATGTATTAACTGCATTTTCACATATGATTTTTAATGTCATCTCTAGAAATCAAGATGATCATACAAAAAACTTTTCATTTCTAATGACAGAATCGGGGGAATGGATGACTGCACCTATCTATGATTTAACATATAGTAATGGAACAGGTTATACAGCAGAGCATCAAATGACAATTAATGGAAAAACAGACTTCTTTGAAATGGATGATTTTTATAGTTTTTCAAAAGTATTTGGATTTTCAAAAGATATTATTAAAGACATTGTTAATTATATTCAAGAAACTTTTCTAGAAAGACTACTTGAACTGGGAAATGAATTAGGAGTAGATAAAAAGAGGATTAATAGAATTCTTAAAAATGTTAGAAAATTTGACACCAATTAAATGAATAATACTCAATAAAAGGAAGAAAAGGTACCTCGTATCTACATGATATAATAAACCCAGAGAGTTTTAAAGATTAATATATTTGGAAATCTTTATATGAAAAATCAAATAATCAGTGCATGGAAAAATTAACGCTTACTGGTGTAGATGTAAAAAATATTGAGTTAAAAGGTGCAGGACATAGTAGTTTAGAAAAAAGTTTAGAATACAAAAAAATGATTGCTGCTTTATTAGACCCTAAAGTAAATGGCTATATTACTACATCTGAATATCTAAAAAGTTTGGAAAACCTTCCAGGCAATATTGTTGATAACTAAAATTTAAAAAAAATGTAAAGGCTTAGAAAGATTAAAGTTGATAAAGCGTTTATGTTTTATGAATTTTATTAATAAATATATACCCAAGGAACTCTGGTATAGAGAAATAAACTACGATTAATATCTGTATTGTGTATCTTTAACAATTAAGTAGTCATTTAGTTATAAATGTATACAATTATCCTTAAATCTTATTAAACTTTTCTCAAAAAATTGATGATTATGGTTAACTTCAAATCACAGTTTAAATGCGCTTGTTCTTCTACACGAATTTACTGATAAAGTTTTTTATAGTTTTCTTAACGCCTCAACCAAATAATAAATTCATTCCAAGGGATTCAATATGAAATTAAGTTCGATTTTTAAAAGTGCGATTATATCAACGGCACTAATAAGTGGTGCTCTTCAAGCAAAACAAGTTCACATTGCCACAACAGCAATTGTTGAACATCCAGCGTTGGATGCAGTAAGAGATGGAATCAAACAAACATTAAATGAAAATGGTTACAGTGGTGATAAACTAAAATTCACCTATCAAAGTGCTCAGGGGAAACCCGATATAGCAGCGCAAATTGCGCGTAAAATGGTGGGTGATGAGCCAGATATAATTGTTGCAATTGCAACACCATCAGCGCAAGCTGCGGTAGTTACTAGTGATACAATTCCAGTGGTATTTTCAGCAGTAACAGATCCACTTGCAGCAAAACTTATTCCTCGTCTTAAACAACCAGGTGGTAATGTTACTGGTTTATCGGATATGGCTAATGTTAAAGAACATCTTGCCTTAATCAAAGAATTTGTACCTAACCTAAAAGCAGTTGGTATTCCATACAATCCAGGTGAAGCAAACTCGGTTTCAATGCTTGCTGCTATCAAAGTGGAAGCGGCTGCAATGGGAATCAAAATTGTAGAATCTGCAGCACCTAAATCATCAGATGTAATGATTGCAGCTAAACAATTAGTCGGTAGAGTAGATGCTATTTACTGTCCAATTGATAATACTATTATTAGTGCTGTTGAATCTGTTGTAAGAGTTGGTATTGATGCACAAATTCCAGTCTTTGCTGGTGACACCGATACTGTTTCACGTGGTGCTGTTGCAGCTGTTGGTTATGACTATTTTGATTTAGGTCGTCAAACGGGAGATATCGTTATTCGTATCTTAAAAGGTGAAAAGCCTGGTTCAATTGATGTAAAAATGGCAAAAGGTACTAATTTGTTTGTTAACAAAAAAATGGCTGCAAAAATGGGAATTAAAATTCCAGAGGCAGTACTTGCTCGTGCCACTAAAATTATTGAATAATAAGGCTTATTAAATTGTCACTTTATGCTTTTTTAGGAACACTAGAGATAGGCCTTATATATGGTTTAGTAGCCATTGGGGTTTATCTTACATTCCGTATTTTAGATTTCCCCGACCTGACTGTTGATGGAAGCTTTACTCTGGGTGCTGCAGTTACAGCTACCCTAATAGTTGCGGGTATTAATCCTTTTTTATCAACATTGTTTGGTACACTCGCAGCCGCGAGTGCGGGTATAGTTACCGCTTGGTTAAACCTACGCTTTAATATTCTTCATCTCTTAGCCAGTATTCTTACCATGACGGCTTTATATACTATTAATCTACGCGTAATGGGTAAACCTAATGTGGCGTTGATTATGGAGCCTACGATGCTTAGTCCTTTTGAAGGATTAGGAATACCTGCTATGTATATGAAGGTTATATTTGTGGCTGTTTGTGCTCTTCTTGGTGCCCTATTGGTGGCTTGGTTTTTATATACTCAATACGGGTTAGCAATGCGAGCAGTTGGTTCGAATAAACGAATGGCTCAGGCAAATGGTATTGTTGTTAACGAAAAAGTATATGTGGGATTGGCACTGTCTAATGGATTGGTCGGACTTGCAGGTGCTTTATTCGCACAAACCAATGGTTTTGCTGATTCAACTATGGGAATAGGGACAATTGTTGTTGGTTTGGCTGCTGTTATTATTGGGGAGTCATTATTCTCTACTCGTTCAATCTTAATCATTGTATTGAGCTGTATAGTCGGATCAATTTTGTATCGTCTTGCTGTTTCTATGGCACTTAATGCCGACTTCTTGGGTTTTCAAGCTTCAGACTTAAATCTGCTCACGGCGGTACTTGTTACATTATCATTGGCCTTTCCAAAATTGCGTAGTGAATGGAAAGCCAAAAAAGCTAAACCCAAAGGAATAAAAGTATGATTTGTTGCGAAAATTTGCATGTTACCTTTAATCATGGGTTGGCAACTGAAAAATTAGCCTTGCGTGGGATTGATTTAACGATTCCAAGTGGTGAATTTGTTACTGTTATTGGCTCAAATGGTGCGGGTAAATCAACTCTACTTAATACTATTGCTGGTGATATTGAATCAACTCATGGTCGTATTCTTTTTGATGATAGAGATGTGACAAAGTTACCAGCAACTGGCCGTACTAAGGATATTGCACGTGTATTTCAAGATCCACTTGCGGGAACTTGTGGTAATTTAACCGTAGAAGAAAATATGGCAATTGCTTATGGTCGTGGAACGAGAGGGAAATTATCTTTAGCATTGAATTCTCAATTACGTAAAATATTTAGAGAACAGTTAAGTCGCCTTAATCTTGGTCTTGAAGATAGATTAGATTCTGAAATGGGACTTCTCTCTGGAGGGCAACGTCAATCTGTTAGTTTACTGATGTCAGCATTACAGCCAAGCAGTATTTTGTTGTTGGATGAACATACCGCTGCCCTTGACCCTAAAACAGCCGCGCTTATTATGGATATCTCTTCACAAATTATTAAAGAGAAATCTTTGACTGTAATGATGGTAACACACTCAATGCGTCAAGCACTGGATCATGGTTCACGTACAGTTATGTTACATGAAGGAAAAATTATCTTTGATTTAGCGGGAGAAGAACGTTCTGGCTATGAAGTTAAAGATTTACTTAATCTATTTGCACATGCACGTGATGATAATGAAGAGTTAGATGATGATAAATTATTATTGGATGGATAAGGTCTAAATATAAAGCTCTGATAACTTATATCAGAGTTTTATCTGCGAGAGGTTTGATTCTCTCATACGTACCATTAAGAAGCCAGACACAATCACTTCTTAGCAGTGTTTGTGTCTGGCTTTTTTTATGTCTAAAAATCAAAAAAATCCATCATTAAATCATTTAATTCAATAAATACTATAATACGGAAATAAGGATATTATAATAATGTATAAAGAAGTAGACCTACTCGTAAAATCACAATATGTATATGAATATAAAAATGGATTCCCTTTAATTGAAAACTCTTCTATTGCCAACTTTGACAAGATGCCAAAAGAGGGAACCATCATAAATCTTTTTGACAAGAACAAAAAGTTTCTTGCAAAAGGTTATCATGGTATACAAAACAAAGGTCATGGGTGGGTTCTCTCATACAAAAGAAATGAAAATATAAACAAAGATTTTTTTGTTTCAAAAATACTGGATGCCATAGACTATAGAAAAGATTTTTATAATGATAAAGATACTAATGCTTTCAGGGTTTTAAACGGTGAGGGTGATGGCCTTGGTGGTTTAACCATTGATTATTTTGATGGGTACTATTTGCTTACTTGGTACAGTCTGGGTATATATGAACTAAGAGACGAGATTATTGAAGCACTTAAACAAAGTGTGGAATATAAAGGTCTTTATCAAAAGAGAAGATTTGATGCGAAGGGTCAGTATCTTGATTCGAACAATGATTTTTTATGTGGAGAAGAAGCGCCACAGCCTATTATTGTAAAGGAAAGTGGCGCCAACTTTGCTGTGTATTTAGATGATGGCCCTATGGTGGGTGTCTTCTTAGATCAAAGGGAAGTCCGAAAAACCATACGGGATAAATATGCTAAGGGTAAAACAGTTTTAAATACTTTCTCTTATACAGGAGCCTTTTCTATTTTTGCAGCGGTGGGAGGTTCAAAAAAGACCACCAGTGTTGATTTAGCAAAGAGAAGCTTGCCTAAAACTCAAGAGCAGTTTAGGGTGAATAATATCAAAGTTGAAGAGCAAGAAATAGTGGTTGCCGATATTTTTGACTACTTCAAAATGGCCATCAAAAGTAAAAAGTCTTTTGATATGGTAGTACTAGACCCACCCAGTTTTGCACGAAGTAAAAAACGAACATTTAGCGCCGCAAAAGATTATACTTCTCTATTAGAAGATGCCATCAAAGTTACCAATAAAAATGGAATAATAGTTGCTTCAACAAACTGTTCAAAATTTGGAATAATGATGTTCAGAGATTTTATATCCAAAGCTTTTAAAAATTCAAAGAAAAAATTCAAAGTAGAAAAGACTTTTTTCCTACCTAAAGATTTTCGAGTAAAAGATGAATACCAAGAAAGCAGTTATTTAAAAGTTGTATTTATTAGAGTACTGTAGTAATAGCTGTTGTAATATAGTTTTATATTAAATAAAAATATTAGAAAAAAACTTAATCCTATATATAAAAAGCTTGGGGTAATATTATATATAAATTAAAAGTTCTGTTTTATGGGGACATAACTATTAAAATATTATAAGTACAAGGATTTATTGATGAAAGCGATATATTCACTTGCCCTATTTTTATGTCTAAGTGCATTAAACAGTTCATTATTCGCTCAAAAACTTACTATATTTGTAGATGAATTCCCTCCTTTTAACTATACCAAAAATGACAAAATTGAAGGCCTCTCCACTGATGTGGTCAGAGCAGTTTTAGACAGAACAAATTTTGAATACAAAATTATCAGTGTTCCTTGGTCAAGAGCGTATGTTATGAGTCAAACCACTCCCAACACACTTATCTTTTCCATTCTTCGAATAAATAAAAGAGAGAAACTTTTTAAATGGATAGGTATTGTTGCACCTGCTGCATATTCTGTTTATGCATTAAAAAATCGTGAAGATATAAATATCAAGATACTTGATGATTTGAAAAAATATCAAGTGGGTACAGTCATAAATGATGTTCATGAGCATTATTTTGTGAGTAAAGATTTTGATTTAAGTAAATTTCAAAGAGTTGCAGGAAAAAATGCTTATGTCCAAAACTATACAAAACTTCTAAGAAGAAGAATAGATGTTTTACCCATGTCTGATGCTGTGATAAATTTCATATCAAAAGAAGAAGGAGATGACCCATCTAAAGTATTAAAAAGAGTTTATTCTCTCCATGAGGTATCAAATGAAGGTGCTTATATAGCCGCCAGTTTAACTACCAATGATGAAATCGTAACAAAAATTACACAAGCACTTGATTCATTTAAAAAAACTCAGGAATATCAAGAGATTTTAAAAAAATGGGGACTTTAAAATATACAAAAGAATTGACTATCATCAGAAGTTGAGTTCATCTATTGAATAAACTTTTTTTATATGCATAAATTGCTCTTTTTTAACATAATCAAACTCTTCTAAAAACTCCACGAGTTTTATCATATGTTCACCCAGAATAATAATCGGTTTTTTTTCAACTTTTATTGTATCAAGCCAAGCGGTAAAAAGTTCTTCAAGTGTGCCTAATTGTCCAGGTATAACTATGATAAGGTCTGTATTTATGAGTTCTTGAATTCTTTGGGAACGATTATCTTTTACAATAACTTTATTATTGAAGTCATTTGGTTTACCCATTTTGTCAACAGTATGCCCCTTTACTCCAACCCCAATGACAAAACCACCTACTTCTTGGCAACCTTTTGCACTGGCTTCCATGGTTCCCCCATAAGCTCCATTTTTAAGTATATAACCTTTTTCGCCGATTTTCTTACCTACTTCATAGGCCAGTTCATACTCTTCTGTTGTAGGCTGGCTTTTTCCAAATAGTGTTATAGTCATAAATTTCCTTTAATAGAATAGATAAAAAACATCAAATATATTGTATATCTTAATATAAATTGGCTGAATAGTATTTTTGAAAATTTCACCGGGAATTTAAATATTTTTAGAAAAATATAAGCTCACTTTGAAGTCAAACTAAATGGGACAAAGCATACCTTAATAAAGTACTTTTCATCGTTTTTGATGGTGAGGTATCATAGATTTATTAGTTTCTGAAAGGATATATGATTCTGCAAGACTGTTATCTAGCAAGTATTTCTAATTACATTATTTATGTAATATTAAAAAATAATCAGAAAAATAGTATTCAAAAATAACAAAAATTTTTATAATGAAAATAGAATAAAGCCCTATTTAATAGACTATAACACACTAATATTATATTTAATAATCTATAGAGACATTTAATAATTTTTTATTTAAAACTATTATGATTGACTACTCTTAAATACTTTGATGAACTTATCGCTAAAATGTAATCTTGTTAAATTAGAAAGAATTTATCCAGTTTGTATTAGTATCAAGTATAGTTATAAAATATCACTTTAAATATTTAAGGAACTGCCGCCATGATTGATCAGGACTTTCTAAAAACACTGACACTTCTTTATGTGGAAGACGACAAAAAAACAAGTAAATCTTTTTGTGAAATTCTAGAGAAGCTCTTTTGCAAAGTTATTTTAGTAGAAGATGGTTTGGAGGCGCTAAATTATTTTAAAGACAGCGCGAAAAACAATGAAACCATTGATACAATCATCAGTGATATTGACTTACCTACATTAAATGGTCTTGATTTATTAGAAGAGATACGAAAGATTGATGAGGGAGTACCTTTTTTATATACTACAGGGCATTATGATTCAAATGATTTATTAAGAGCTATAAAATTAGGTGTAACAGAGTTTTATATAAAACCTTTAGATGCCAAAGAAATCATAACCTATATCCAAAAGGTATGCGAAAAACGTTATCAAGAATCACGAATCATCCATTATCAAAAAGAGATTCAAAAATATGTAGAAGTGATTGACCAAGTTGCTATTGTGACTAGGATTAATGAAGAGGGCAATTTTAAATATGCCAATGAATTCTTTTGTGAAGTATCTGGATATGCTGTTGAAGAGATAGTAGGGAAGCAATATCTTGTCTTGAAACCTGACGATGTTTCTACCTCTCTGTATGATGAAATGTGGGAACAGTTACAACAAGGAAATATTTGGCGAGGTAAGTTAAAACATAAGGCAAAAGATGGAGTGGATTTTTATGCAACGTCCACTGTTTTCCCTATATTTGAAGAGGGTAATCAACAAAACTTGGAATATATTTCCATAGAGTTTATCACGACAGAATATGAACATCAAAAAAGAAAGTTCAAAAAAGAAGTGATGTACAATCTTCAAGAAACAAGACGTATAAATACCGTTGCCAGAAAAAAAATAGATGAATTAATGACAAATAACCAAGTATTAGAAGAGAAATTAAAGAGTTATCAACACTTTGATGTTTTAGAAAATAAACTGGCCATGGAGAAAAAAAGAACAGCAGCATTAAACAGTCAAGTTAAATATTATGAAGAGCAGGTAAAAGACAGTAAAAATAGATATGAAAAAGTCTCAACGGGAATCACTGAACGTATGTTTAAATCTCAAACTGCATCAAATGATTTGAAGAAAAAAACAAGAACAGCCTTACAAGAAATCGAGTTTTTAAAGTCTCAAATAGTTACTTTGGAAAAAAGTAATACCAGTTTAAATGAGTTGGCAAAAAAAAGAGCTGAGACCATTAAAGATTTTGAAGAGATGGCAAAAGGGTAAAAATTTAGTCGGGCTCATAAGTACTCACATCAAGTAAGTTTAATTTTATTTCAAAACGAGCTCCCACAGGAGTATTTCTGACACTAAGTTCCCCTTTCATGTGATTATCCACAATTATTTTTGACATATAAAGCCCAATACCTGTACCTTTTCCTTGATCTTTAGTGGTGAAATATGGCTCAAAGACTCTGTCAATGGCGTGTTCTGGGATACCCCCTGCATTGTCTTCAATGATGATAAACCCTGTGGCATCAATCACTTGTGTTTTTATTTCTATTTTTCCATTATTTATTTTGTTTGAAATCATGGCATCTTTTGCATTATTTACAATATTTAAAATCACCTGTTGAAATTCATTTTGTAGTGAGATAATAATAAAGTCATTGCCACTTATTATAACTTGAATATCAAGTATCTTTAACTGTGGTTTTAAAATATTGACGGGTTTCTCAATAGAGTCCAAAATTCTAAAATTTTCCTTTTTTTTGTCGGATTTAAAAAAATCCCTAAAATCATCTATGGTTTTTGACATAAAATCAATCAAAGACATATTGGTTTTGACAAAGTCTTTAAAATACTCTTTATTGATTAAGTCATCCTCATAATCAAATTCTGTCATTTGAATATTACCCGCAACTGCATTGAGTGGTTGTCTCCATTGATGTGCAATATTTCCCATCATCTCACCCATTGCGGCAAGTTTTGATTGTTGTGAAAGAAGTTCATCTTTGCTTCTGTTTTTTTCAATCTCTTTTGACATCTTATTGGTAACTTCTGTTACAGTTGTATTGATACTGTGAAAAAGTTTATATCCCAAAATGGCTACAATTCCCATGATTAAAAGCATATATATAATCATGTTTGAATCCAAAGTACGATTTAATTCAAAAGTGAGTCTTTGGAGACTTTCTCTTATTCTTGTTTGCACTTTTTTATTTTGCACTTGTATTGCGGTTACTTGTTTGGTATAGGAGACACGTTTTTTTATAAATTTTTGTTTTTGGAATAAAGAAAATATAAGGAGAAAATTTTCTTTTTCTAAGTCGTATAGCTCTTTGAAAAGAAGACTAGTTTGTTTATTATAATCAAGCAGTTTTGTAAACTCACTTTTGATATTGTAGTCAACTAAGATACTGTGCTTGGGAAGAAACAGATACTCTTGGGTATATTGAAGTTTGTTGGCATATAAATTATAACGTTTGCTTTTTTCTTCAAAATTTGCCTTAATAAAATTAAGCTTATCAAGGGTATTTACTGTTTGCAAATTATGAACTAACTTGCTCATATCACTTTGAAGTATAATCAGTTCAGTAATTTGATAACTCTCATCTCTTAAATCTTTTGTTTTGTGAGATACTATATAATAAGCAATAAAGATACTCAAAAACAGACAAAAAAAGATGAAAAAATTCATTTTGATGTTTTGTTGAATACTCATAAATAACCTTTACATTAGTAAGCAAAGTATATTTAAATAATGTGGTAAAAAAGTGGTATCAAAATAATATATACACTTATTTGTTAAGTGTATATATTTTTGTTTTGCTGGTTTTCCCTTTTAATTCAATATCATCTACGTATCTCATGTTAAACTTGTCATTTACTAGGTTATACACTTCTTCACTGACCATGATATTTGTTCCATACTTTTTGTTGATACCCTCAAGCCTAGAAGCAACATTTACACAATCACCAATAATAGTGTAATTCATGCGCTCATCCCCTCCAATATTTCCCACCAAGGTTTGTCCGTAATGCACGCCAATACGTGTCTTAAATTGTGCTTTACCCTCACTTTCCCATTTTGAATTCATAAGGGACAACTTTTCTTGCATTAATATAGCAGTTGACACAGCTCTTTGAATGGGATTGTCTATTTCTAAAGGTGCTCCCCAAAATGCCATTATTGCATCACCAATATATTTATCAACGGTACCTTGACTTTCTCCTATGATATTTGACATTTCATTAAAATATTCAGAGAGTTGACTTGTCAGTTCTGCTGGACTCATGGTTTCAGAAATGGTTGTGAAAGACTCAATATCTGTAAACATGATGGCCAAATCTTTTTCAATACCACCAATGATGGCTTCTTGATTGGTTTTGATAAGTATACGTACTAAATCCACAGGCATATACTTCGTAAAAGAGCGAATTCCTGAACGTAAGGATACCAAAGAGTTCTGAGCTTGATTAATCTCAACAATATTTGAATCTGCTTTTATGTCCACATCAAGATTAAGCTGATGTAACTCCTCCATATCTTTTGAAATTTGAATGATAGGTTTAGTGAGTTTTTTTGAAATCAAGATGGCGATAAAAATAAATATCAAAATTATAATAGCTGATATTAAAATAGTCTCAAATAGAGTTTTTTCCAAATCTTGAATGATTGTTTTTTCGGGAATGGTTAATATAATATGCCAGGATTTGCTATCATCAATTTTAAATGTTTTTCCTACAAACGCAAATGATTCGTCGTTTAGGCCAAGTACCTTACCGTTTTCAGAACCTGCAAGGTATTTTTTAGAGGCATGTATGATTTCACTTTGATATTGTGTTTTGGCAATATCAATAAAGCCTTTGTTTTTTAAAGATGAGGCAATTATTCTGTTGCTATTATCCACAAGAGCTACACTTGCCTTTATCTTTTTGGCTTCATTTTGTAAAAATTTTGAAAGTGATTCAAGGGTGATATCTATTCCTGCTACTAATATTTTTTCATTGTATTTGTTGTATTTTGGGTAAGAAATTGTAAGACCCAGCTTTTTATCTAAAGCGTAGATGTAGGGATCAGAGATACGAATTTTCTCTTTTTCCACATATTTGTACCAGTGTCTTACTGTGGGATTGTATTTTGAAGTAAAAGATTCATAAGAATAGGTTTTAAACTCTGGATTTTTATATTCAAAAAATTCTACTCGTTTGTCATTTATAGTTTCTATGGTTCTCACGGCAAGTTTTGGATTTCTTCGCAGTTGTAAAAAATTGCCAGCAGTATCAGCTAAATATACACTTGCGATATGCTCTTCAGAGTAGACATACTGCTTCATTATTTCTACATTTTTATCTTTACTGTACAAGACGTTATTGATTTCATTGTTATTGGCTAAAACTTTGATATGTGTATTTGTTTTGTTTAAATAATAATTGGTTTTTTCAATAATATTGTCGGTGATGCTGTCAGTAATTTTATATAAAAAACTGTAGATATTTTGTGTGGATCTGTGGAAATTATAGGACATGATAATAACAGAAAATGAGACAATCATGGCGATTAATACCATACTAAAACGAACGGAAATTAAATTAAGTTTACTTTTCATTTCGCGTCCTTATTAATTTGAGATAAGAAAAATCCCCAATACTTTTTATATACTAAATAGGAGTCATCTGTATTTTTCTGAAACTCACTGTTGAGCAAGTCATCTTTTGTGGGGTAAATAACTTGGTTATCAAGTATACCCTTGTCAAGAAGCTTTTTTGCCTCAAGGTTAGGTGTGGCAAATCCAATGGTTTTAGCATTTGTTTTTGCAATTTCAGGAGAGAGTATGAAATTTAGAAAGTCGTAACTTAGTTGTTCATTTTGCCCATTTTTTAATAAAACGATATTATCCATCCATTTTAGCACTCCCTCACTAGGGTAGACGTATTTTAAATCTCTGTTTGAATCAATGAGTTCAACAATATCACCATTGTAAGAGATTGAAGCCACAATATGTTTATTGATAAAATCATTTTCCAAATCAGCACTTCCTATTACCTTCACATTACTTCCTATGGTTTTCACATTGGGTATTAGCTTTAACAGTTCTAAATAAGCTTCTTTGATTTGTAATTCGTCTTGACTATTGGCCGAATATCCCAGTTTTTTTAAAGCAATGGCAAACATATCTTTCATGTCTTCTGAAATTGCTAATCTGTTTTTCAGTCTGCTGTCCCACAAATCATTCCATGTTTTTATTTGAAAACCCAGAGCTTTTTCATCATAAACAATTCCCGTGGTTCCCCAAAAATAAGGAATAGAGTACAAAGGGTCATTTAATAGTTCAGAGTCGATATTTTTGAGGTTGTGGAGTTTTGTAGTGGATATCTTTTGAATAAGCTCATCTTTTCGTAATTTAGAAACATAGTCCGTTGATGGAAAAACAATATCGTATTTTTTCTTTTTGATATTTTCATACATCTCTTCATTTGAGGTATACATATCATACTCGATTTTTATACCTGTTTGTGCTACAAAGTTTTTGATGATACTGATATCAATATAATCTGTCCAGCTGTATATTCTTAAAACTGTTTCTTTTGAATAGACAAAAGAAGAGGTGATAAAAAGTAAAACTAGCATCTTTATTAAGATATTTTTTGCCAACATTTATGTACTCCCATGTTAAATTATTAAAAGCTTATCATAAGTTGTTTCCATTCTCATATATAATAAAAGAATTTATCACATTATTGTGATTTTTTGTTTATCTTTACTTTCGTTTACTTTTGCATTTACTTACTGTTTAATAAATATAGGTATAATGCAACAACAAAGAAACAATAGTATTGTTTTAATACAAAGGGGATGAGATGAGAAAGAGTATAATTTCAATGGTTTTATTACTTTCAGTAATGTTTGGTATGGCAAATGCAACTGAAACAAATGAGAAACCAAAAAGTGTTGAGTTTGGTGTATACATTACGAATATTTTTGATATTGATTTTGCTAAAAATCAATATACTGTTCAGTTTTGGTCTTGGTTTCATCATAATGATAAAAACTACCACCCCAATGCAACAACAGAGATTATGAATGCAAAATCTTTTTCAAGACAATCTGCAAATGAAGAAGTTGTAAATGGTATAAACTGGGATACGGCTAAAATCAAAGCAACGGTAAATCAACAGTGGAAAGTATCTAAGTTTCCATTTGATACTCAAAAACTTTCGATATTACTTGAAGATGTTGATTCTAGTTCTGAGGATTTAGTATTTAAACCGGATTTAAAAGCCAGTAAAATTGATGCAAAAGCCATTCCTGATGGCTGGACCTTACAGAACTTTGAACTTAAAAATTCAATCAACAGTTATAAAACTGCATTTGGTGACCCCTCTGCTGCATCTAATGTAAAACAAGACTTCAGTCAAGTGGCTGTTACTATTGAGCTTAAAAGAGATGGGTGGAGATTATTTTCTACTACATTTATAGGATTTTTTGTAGCAACGGCATTACTGTTAATCGCATTTTTAGTACTTAGTATTCCAAGCGCAGTGGGTACGGTACAACAACAGCCACGAATCACACTTATCATTGGTGCGCTATTTTCTGCCATTGGTAGTGTATATGGACTGTCTGCAAAACTTCCTTATACTACGGAGTTTACTTTAGCGGATTCCTTGGAGATTACAACTTTTGCAGGTGTTGCACTTGCGGCTGTTTGTTCTGTTTTTTATGATGTGCTTGTTAAAAATGACAAAGCGCTGTTTGCTATTTCTTTAAATAGATTAATGTTTTGTGTCTTCTTATTATCGTCATTTGGTTTAAATGGATACATGCTTTCTAAAGCTTTAGGATAAACTACCACAGAGCCAATAAAAAGGGAATTCTTTTCTCTTTTTATTGAATAAAATTATTAAGTTATATCAAATATTCAATTAAGTAGACTCAATATTTACTTGAATATTTATTAAAAAATACAGGAGTATCGTTTGATTGGTGACATCCTAGAAGTAATCAGTAAAGAGTTATCTGAATTTATTGAAAAACAAGTAACTTACTCATCGGGTAAGAAAAATGTTGTTTTACTAAAACCCCGAAACAATAAAGGGGAAGTGAAAATTCCTGATAACAGTATCATTCTATCTTTGATAAATATCAATGAAGATACCACT
>ENA-ORXI01001916-ORXI01001916.1-sediment-metagenome-genome-assembly--contig:-NODE-1916-length-15680-cov-4.160995_pt1 | contig 15680 bp, 6 predicted proteins | sample MGYA00237861_ERZ511468 | MGnify/ENA primary metagenome ERZ511468 (study PRJEB26299, sample SAMN06266213) | sediment metagenome | isolation source: Hudson Canyon methane seep mesocosm | place: USA:Hudson... | reverse complement strand
TAGCAGCTATACGTGATCAGCAACAATAATAATTATATAGAGGAGTAAATATCATGGCGAAATTAAGTAACGAAGATATTTTAGGTGCAATTGCAGATATGTCTGTGATGGATGTTGTTGATCTAGTTTCAGCAATGGAAGATAAATTTGGTGTTTCAGCAGCAGCCGTTGCAGCGGCACCTGTTGCGGTAGCAGCAGAAGCTGGAGCTGCTGCTGAAGAAAAGACTGAGTTTGATGTTGTATTAACAAGCTTTGGTGACAAGAAAGTTGCTGTTATTAAGGCTGTTCGTACCATCACTGGATTAGGTCTTAAGGAAGCAAAGGATCTTGTTGAGAGTGCCCCTGCTCCTATTAAGGAAGGTGCATCTAAAGCGGAAGCTGAGGATATCCAAAAGCAGCTTGAAGAAGCTGGCGCTAGCGTAGAACTTAAGTAATTTGTTCGATGCTATAAACCAAAATCCCCTGAAGGGGATTTTGGTGTTTTTATTTAGAAGTAATTTTGAAAACAATTTATTGATTAATACGGGGCATTCATGACTTACTCATTTACAGAAAAAAAACGTATCAGAAATAATTTTGGAACAAGAGAATCGATTCTTAAAGAGCCAGATTTATTATCTATTCAGATTAATTCATTTAATTCTTTTATTCAAGAAGGAGTTACTGAAAAGAAAGATATTGGTCTTCATTCTGTTTTTAAATCTGTATTTCCAATCACAGCTCTCAATGGTTATGCTGAAATTGAATATGTAGATTATGAGCTTCAAGAGCCAAAATATAATGTTAAAGAGTGTAAGCTTCGTGGGGTTACTTATGCTGGAACACTTCAAGTTAAACTTAACTTAGTGTTATTTGATAAAAATGGATCCAGTTTAAAGAAAAAACGTCGAGTAAAACAGGTTGTCGAAGAAAGTGTCTATCTAGGACAACTTCCATTGATGACAGATACTGGTACATTTGTTATTAATGGTACAGAACGTGTTGTAGTTTCACAGCTTCATCGGTCGCCAGGAGTTATATTTGAGCATGATAAGGGAAAGACACACTCATCTGGAAAAATACTATTTTCTTCTCGAATTATTCCTTACCGTGGTTCATGGCTAGATTTTGAATTTGATCATCATGAGCATTTATTTGTTAGAATCGATAGAAGAAGAAAACTCCCTGTGACTACTTTGCTTCGCTCAATGGGTATGTCAACAAATGAAATTATTGACACATTCTTTAATCATATTGTTGTCAAACTAAAGTCTAAGTCGTGCGAATTGGCAGTTAAGGCTGAACGTCTAAAAGGCATAATAGCTGAATTTGATATAAAATTAGGTAAAGATATTGTTGTTGAAAAAGGGCGTCGAATTACCGCTAGGCATGTCAAAATTCTCGATGCTGCTAAAGTTGACTCTCTTAATGTTCCAATTGAATATCTTTTAGGTAAAGTTGTCTCTGCTGATGTTGTTGATACTGATACAGGAGAAATTTTATTAAATGCGAATTCTTTGATAACTGAAGAATTAATTGAAGTTTTAACCACAGCAAAGATTAAAAAACTCAATATTATTTTTATCAATGATGCTGAAAATGGTATCTATATTTCAGATACTTTGCGTCTTGATGAGCTGCAAACAGAAATTGAAGCTCGTATGTCAATTTACCATGTTATGAGACCAGGCGAACCAGCAACAGAAGATGCAGTTAACACTCTGTTTTCAAATTTGTTCTTTAATAACGATCGATATGATCTTTCTCGAGTTGGCCGAATGAAGCTAAATAGGCGTCTTGGAATGGCTTCAGAAGCGGGCGAGCATGTTTTAACCCATGATGATATTATTAATGTGATTAAGAAATTAATTGATATTAAAAATGGACATGATGTTGTAGATGATGTTGATACTTTAGCTAATAGACGCGTAAGAGCTATTGGTGAAATGATTGAAAACCAATTTAGAATTGGTCTTATTAGAGTCGAAAAAGCAGTTAAAGAAGGATTGAATCTTGCTGAAACTGATGAGCTAACACCACAGGATTTAATTAACTCTAAGCCAGTTTCTGCTGCTGTCAGGGAATTTTTTGGTTCATCTCAGTTATCTCAGTTTATGGATCAAGTAAATCCTTTGTCTGGGGTGACGCATAAACGTCGTATTTCAGCATTAGGTCCGGGTGGATTAACTCGTGAACGTGCGGGTTTTGAGGTTCGTGATGTTCATCCATCTCATTATGGGCGCTTATGTCCTATTGAGACTCCAGAAGGTCCAAATATTGGTTTAATAAATACTTTAGCGGTATATGCTAGAACAAATGATTATGGTTTTTTAGAGACCCCATATCAAGTTGTTAATAATGGACTTGTGACTAAAGAGATTATCTATGTATCTGCAATTGATGAAATAAATCATACAATTGCTACTGCAAATTCTACAGTTGATAGTAAAGGCTATTTAGTTGATGATCTAGTGTCTGGAAGACATAAAAATGAATTCGTTCTAGTAGATAAATCTGAAGTTACACTTATTGATATTGATTCTAAGCAGATATCATCTGTAGCTGCTTCGCTTATTCCTTTCCTAGAACACGATGATGCCAACCGTGCATTAATGGGCTCAAACATGCAGCGCCAAGCTGTGCCAGTACTTCGCGCTGAAAAGCCGCTGGTTGGAACAGGTATTGAACGCGTTGTTGCAACTGATTCGCGTGTCTGTGTTATTGCAGATCATGATGGAGTTGTTGAGACAGTTGATTCATCTAGAATTGTAATTCGAGTTGATGCTAAACAAGCAAAGGCTGGAGAACTTGGTGTTGATATTTATAGTCTAATCAAGTACTCTCGTTCAAATCAAAATACTTGTATTAATCAAAAACCACTTGTTCAACCTGGCGATAAGATTGCTGCAGGCGATGTTCTTGCCGATGGTCCATCGACTGACTTAGGGGAGCTTGCTCTAGGTCAAAATATGATGATTGCTTTTATGCCTTGGAACGGTTATAACTTTGAAGATTCTATATTAATATCAGAAAAGGTTGTTCAGGAAGATCGCTACACTTCGATTCATATTGAAGAATTAACGGCCTATGCAAGAGACACAAAACTTGGAACTGAAGAGGTTACTGCAGATATTCCAAATGTAAGTGAATCAGCTCTCTCAAAGTTAGATGATGTTGGTATTGTTTATGTAGGAGCACGAGTCAAAGGTGGAGATATTTTAGTTGGAAAAGTCACACCTAAAAGTGAGACAGTTCTTTCTCCTGAAGAAAAGTTATTACGAGCTATTTTCGGAGAAAAAGCTAACAATGTAAAAGACACCTCTCTCAGAATGGGAGCTTCAAAATCAGGAGTTGTAATCGATGTTCAAATCTTCACTAAAGATAGGGTTGAAAAAGACTCACGCGCACTTGTGATTGATGAAGAACGAATAGAGAATATTAAAAAAGATATCGACGATGAGTTTGGTATTATTGATGGTGATATCTTTCGCCGTATTCGCTTAAAACTTTCTGGTAATACTTCTAGCAGTAATATTGGTAGCATAAAAAGTGGTGACAAGCTTAGCTCTACAAATCTAAAAACACTTGAACATAGTGAAGTAGCAAAATTGAAAGTTAAAGATGCTGTTATTAATAAGGAAGTTGCTGTATTGGTTAAACAATCTAAAGCCAAGCAGGAAGAATTTGAACTTTTCTTTGAAGTGGAAAGAGCAAAAATTCAAGAAGGCGCTGAATTACCACCAGGTGTTCAGAAGATGGTCAAAGTTTATGTGGCTACAAGAAAAACGCTGCAGGTTGGTGATAAGATGGCTGGACGCCATGGAAACAAAGGTGTTATTTCTCGTGTGTCTCCTGTAGAAGACATGCCACACTTAGTAGATGGTACCCCGGTAGATGTAGTTCTTAATCCACTTGGCGTTCCATCGCGTATGAATGTTGGACAGGTATTAGAGGTTCATTTAGGCTGGGCTGCTAAAGGCCTAGGTTATAAGATAGGTAACTTACTTGATGAGCATCGAAAAGATACTATTAAAAAAATACGTTCAATGCTTGATACTATTTATAACAGTTATGGAAAGACAGAAGATATAAAGTCTTTCAGTGATGATGAAATACTTGAGTTAGCAAATAATCTTCGTTCAGGTGTGCCAATGGCTACACCAGTATTTGATGGTATTAAAGAAGAAGATATTAAGTTATTACTTAAGATGGCTGATTTACCTGAGAGTGGTCAAATACAATTATATGATGGACGAACTGGCGATACTTTTGATCGTGATATAACTGTAGGATATATGCATATGCTTAAGCTCAATCACTTAGTGGATGATAAGATGCATGCTCGTTCGACTGGACCATATTCATTAGTAACTCAACAGCCACTTAGCGGTAAAGCTCAGTTTGGTGGACAAAGATTTGGTGAAATGGAAGTTTGGGCACTTGAGGCATATGGTGCAGCTTATACGCTTCGTGAAATGTTAACTGTTAAATCTGATGATGTTACCGGTAGAGCAAAAATGTATAAAAATATAGTTGACGGTGAGTATCGTACCGAGTCGGTAATGCCAGAATCGTTTAATGTTCTGGTGAAAGAAATTCGTGCACTGGGTATTGATGTTGAACTTGAACAAAATTAAATAAGGAGAATCCTTTGAAAGATTTATTACAAATTTTAAAACAGCAAAATAAAGACCAAGATTTTGATGCAATTAGAGTTGGTTTAGCGTCTCCTGAAAAAATTCGTTCATGGTCTTTTGGTGAAGTTAAAAAACCTGAAACTATCAACTATAGAACCTTCAAACCTGAAAGAGAGGGTTTGTTTTGTGCAAAAATTTTTGGTCCTATGAAAGACTTTGAGTGTTTATGTGGTAAATATAAGCGAATGAAGTTTCGCAATGTGGTATGTGAAAAGTGTGGTGTAGAAGTCACCCTTTCTAAAGTAAGGCGAGAAAGAATGGGCCACATTGATCTTGCTGCCCCAGTTGCTCATATTTGGTATTTGAAGTCACTACCTTCAAGGCTGGGCTTGTTAATGGATATGACATTAAAAGATATTGAGAGAGTTCTTTATTTTGAGGCTTTTTTAGTAACAGATTCAGGTAATACTCCTTTAATTAAAAAACAACTCCTTACAGAAGAAATGTATTTTGATGCTTTGGATGAATATGGCGATGATGAGTTTGTTGCCAAAATGGGGGCAGAGGCTATTCAAGACGTACTTTCTGAAATGCAACTTGAAAAAGAGGCTGCAAATTTACGTGAGGAAGCACTTACTACAAAATCACAAACTAAACTTAAGAAAATTAATAAGCGTCTAAAGTTGGTTGATTCATTAATTAAATCAGGTAACAAGCCTGAATGGATGGTATTAAATGTATTACCTATTCTTCCGCCTGATCTAAGACCATTAGTTCCATTAGATGGCGGTCGTTTTGCAACGTCTGATTTAAATGATTTGTATCGCCGAGTGATCAATAGAAATAATCGACTTGCAAGACTATTAGAGCTTGATGCACCTGAGATTATTGTTCGTAATGAAAAGCGTATGCTTCAAGAGGCTGTTGATTCATTAATTGATAACGGTCGACGAGGACGTGCAGTTATGGGTAATAATAGACGCCCACTTAAGTCAATTGCAGATATGATTAAGGGTAAGCAAGGACGTTTTCGTCAAAATTTATTAGGAAAGAGGGTAGATTATTCGGGTCGCTCAGTAATTGTTTGTGGTCCATATCTAAAGCTTCACCAATGTGGATTACCAAAAAAGATGGCGCTAGAGCTTTTTAAGCCATTTATTTATAATCGTCTTCAGGCTAATGGCTTAGCTTCAACAATTAAGGCTGCTAAGAAAATGGTTGAAAGTGAAATTCCTGAAGTATGGGATATCCTTGAAAGGGTTGTTCACCAGCATCCTGTTCTTTTAAATCGTGCACCAACCCTTCACCGACTTGGTATTCAAGCGTTTGAGCCGCTCTTAATAGAAGGCAAGGCAATTCAACTCCACCCCCTTGTATGTACTGCATTTAATGCAGACTTTGATGGTGACCAGATGGCAGTTCATGTTCCACTTTCAGAAGAAGCTCAGTTAGAGGCGAGAACCTTAATGTTGGCATCAAATAATATTCTTCATTTGGCTAGTGGTGATCCAATTATTATTCCTTCTCAAGACGTAATATTAGGCCTTTATTATATGACCAGAGAAATGGTGAATCAGAAAGGTGAAGGTATGATTTTTGCAAATACTAATGAAGCCCTTACTGCTTATGGTGAAGATTTAGTTAGTCTTCATGCAAAAGTTAAATTAAGAGTACAAGATTATTCTAAAACAGAATCTGGATTCATGCCTAGTAACTCTCGCATAGTTGACACGACTGTTGGTCGAGCAATATTTTCTAGAATTTTGCCTAAAGGCTTGAATTTTGATCTAATCAACGAAGCGTTATCAAAAAAAGTAGTTTCGAATTTAATTCATGTTTGCTACCGTTCTCAGGAACTCAAAGAAACAGTTATTTTTGCTGATCAAATGATGTATATGGGTTTTGAATATTCAACCAAATCAGGTATTTCTTTTTGCTCAAATGATATGATCATACCTAATGAGAAAACGGCCATGATTGATAAGGCTAATACACAAGTTAAAGATGTACAGCAGCAATTTGCTTCTGGAGTTGTAACTAATGGTGAACGCTACAATAAAGTCATTGATATCTGGTCACGTACTTCTGAAGAAGTTGCAAAAGCAATGATGGATAAAGTAGGTTATGACAATGTGACTGATGCAGATGGCAATACTGAGAAAAAACCATCATTTAACTCAATCTATATGATGGCAGATTCTGGCGCTAGAGGCTCGCCAGCGCAAATTCGTCAATTAGCAGGTATGCGCGGGCTAATGGCTAAACCAGATGGTTCTATTATTGAGACTCCAATCACAAGTAATTTCCGGGAAGGTCTTAATAATATGCAATACTTTATTTCAACGCATGGAGCTCGAAAAGGTTTGGCTGATACTGCATTAAAGACTGCTAATTCAGGCTACTTAACTCGTCGTCTTGTTGATGTCGGTCAAGATTTAGTAATCACAGAAGAGGATTGTGGCACTCAAAATGGCTTAGTTATGAAGGCTGTTATTGATGGTGGTAATGTTGTTCAAACATTGGGCACTGCAGTGCTGGGTAGAATTCTAGCCGAAGATGTCTTATTACCAAATTCTAAAGAGATTCTTTTAGAAAAAGATCATTTAATAACTTTGTCTGATTCTGATCAGATCAATGAACTAGGAGTTGAATTGATCAAAGTACGATCAGCTATTACTTGTGAACTTTCATATGGCGTTTGTGCATCCTGCTATGGTAATGATATGGCAAGAGGTCATAAAATTGGTGTTGGTGAGGCAGTTGGAGTAATCGCTGCACAGTCAATTGGTGAGCCAGGAACTCAGTTAACGATGCGTACATTCCATATTGGTGGTGCTGCTAGTTCATCTACAGCTGTCAATAGTATTAATATTAATACAGATGGTATTGTACACTTTGAAAATATGAAATCTATAACTAACTCTAATGGAGACTTTGTAGTTATTTCAAGGTCTTCTGAGGCATCTATTAGAAATGAATTAGGTCAAGTAAAAGAGAGGTATAAATTACCTTATGGGGCAGTTGTTCACTTTAAAGATGGTGGCGAAGTTAAAGCTAAAGATAAGATTGCGGACTGGGACCCACATACTCATCCTATTATTGCTGAAAATTCTGGCCGCGTGTCTTTTATTGATTTTGTTGAAGGGTTAACGGTATTAAAAAATTCTGATCCTTTAACAGGCTTAAATTTCTTTGAAATGATTGAAGAAGCAGAAAGAACTTCAGCCGCTAAGGATATGAAACCAATGATTAAGCTAGTTGACAAAAAAGATAAAAAACTTGTACTGTCAACTCATTACTTACCTTCAGGAGTAAAAATTAACTTGGAAGATGGCCAGTTAATCGCTGCTGGTGAAATACTTGCTAAAATACCAAAAGCGGTTTCTAAAACAAGTGATATCACTGGTGGTTTGCCTCGAGTTGCTGATTTGTTTGAGGCTCGCAAAGCCAAAGACCATGCAATTCTTGCAGAGTGTTCTGGAATTATAAGTCTTGGTGCTCCAACAAAATCAAAGGTTCGTTTACTTATTACAAGTGAAGATGGTGAGGTCACTGAAATGATGATTCATCAATGGCGAGCTATTAATGTATTTGATGGTGAAACTGTTGAGAAAGGTGATGTTATTTCTGATGGTTCCTCAAATCCTCATGATATCCTGCGTTTATTGGGTGTTGAGGCTTTGTCAAACTATATTGTTAAAGAAGTTCAGAATGTTTATCGCCTTCAGGGAGTTAAAATATCTGATAAGCACATCGAAGTAGTTGTAAAACAGATGCTAAGAAAAGTTGAAATTTTAGATTGTGGAGATTCTAAATACGTTAATGGTGAAACTGCAGAATATGCTCATGTTATTGAGAAAAATAAGCAACTTAATGTTCAGGGTAAGTCAGTTATTGAATACCAGAGATTATTGATGGGTATTACTAAAGCATCATTATCAACTGAGTCATTTATTTCTGCTGCATCATTCCAAGAAACCACTAGGGTTCTAACTGAAGCCTCAATTACTGGTAGAGTTGATGATCTTCGAGGCCTTAAAGAAAATGTAATTGTAGGGCGTTTGATACCTGCAGGTACTGGATTTACCCATCATCAAGAAAAAAGAAGAAGCCGAGAAATCTTAATGCAACCAAGCGAGGCAGAGCAAGAGTTATCTGCTCAACTTAGCGGAGCTGAAACTGCAGAATAAGATCTAAATGATACAAAAGGGCTTCTCAAATTAGTTATGATTTGAGAAGCCTAAGGTTTAATAATTAATAGAGCTAATTCAATTATTCATTAATATAAGAATAATGGTTTGGAAGATTAATCCAAAACTATCATTATCTGGGTAATGATAAAATATACCCATGAAAAACTCACAGTTCACCAATCTCATTGAGCAAGGTTATAACCACATTCCTTTTTCAAGAGAGGTTGTTGTGGATACTGATACTGCTTTAGCATTGTATCTTAAGTTAGCCAATAATCCATATAGTTATTTTCTAGAGTCAGTTCAAGGCGGGGAAAAATGGGGGCGATACTCATTTATTGGACTCTCAGCAGAGACAGTTATTAAAGTTTATGACTATCAAATTTTTATTGAAAAAAATGGTGAGTTATTGGAGCAATATGATGTCGAAGATCCTCTAGCCTGGATTGAAGATTACCAAAAAAAATTCAAAGTTCCGAAGTTGGAAAGCTTGCCAGATTTTAATGGAGGCTTGGTGGGTTATTTTGGTTATGAAATTATTCGTTATATAGAGCCAAAATTGTCAGATATAAATAAAACTGATGAATTAAACGTCCCTGATATTTTATTAATGGTTTCTAACGACCTTTTAGTTGTTGATAATTTATCAAGTAAAGTCCACATAATTACTCACATTAATCCTAGTGTTGAATCTTACGAAGACGCTATTTCAAAACTTAGCTTGATTGAAGAAAATATTAAGAAATCATTTAATCATTTACCTGCTCCTTCTGAAAATATAAAAGCTGAAGACTTTGTCTCAAGTTTTGGTAGGAAAGATTTTTTAAAAGCTGTTGATAATGTACAGAAATATATTATTGCAGGTGACGTTATGCAGGTTGTTCCCTCGCAGCGCTTAAGCTGCTCCTTTAAAGCCAAACCAATAGAGCTTTATCGTCAGTTAAGAATACTGAACCCTTCGCCATATATGTATTTTCTTAATCTAGATGAATTTTCAATAGTTGGTTCTTCACCCGAAATTTTAACTCGCGTAGATAATAATAATATTGCAACTATAAGACCATTAGCTGGTACACGCTCAAGAGGTAAAACAACTAAAAAGGACTTGCAGCTTGAAAAGGATCTTTTGACTGATGAGAAAGAGATTGCAGAACATTTAATGTTAATTGATTTAGGTCGTAATGATTTAGGCCGAATTGCAAAAATAGGAAGTGTGACCCTTACTGATAAAATGTTTATTGAGAGATACTCTCATGTTATGCATATTGTTTCAAACGTTGAGTGTGAATTAAAAGATGGCATGAGTTCTATCGATGTATTAAAAGCTACTTTTCCAGCGGGCACTTTGAGTGGCGCACCCAAAGTAAGGGCTATGGAAATAATTAATGAAGTTGAAAGCTTGAAGCGTAATATTTATTCTGGTGCTATTGGAAATTTATCTTGGCATGGTGGAATGGACCTAGCAATAGCAATTAGAACAGCAGTAATTAAAGATGAAGTGCTTTATGTACAAGCAGGAGCAGGTATAGTTTATGACTCATTACCTGAAATGGAGTGGCAAGAAACTATGGATAAAGCTCAAGCCTTGATCAGGGCAGCGCAAAATATATAATTGAATTTCGATCTGATTTATTTGTTTAAGTATTAGGCTATTAAATTTATAGAAATGCCCTAAGATGGATATAAATTTGTTTGTAAAATAAAGATATATTATTCATATAATTTTCCTATAAATGGGCGCATCAGATTTTGTTCATCTCCAATGTCAAAGCGAGTATTCTGTAAAGAACAGTTTAATTCGTGTATCAAAACTTATTGAAAGTGTCCAAGAGGCAGGAATGACTAGCATTGCCTTGACAGATGATATGAGTCTTTTTTCAGCAATAAAATTCTATCAAAAGGCAATTTCAGCTGGCATCAAGCCTATTATTGGAGCCAAAATAACAGTAACTTTTGAATTGGGTAATTATGATATCTTGTTATTATGCCAAAATCATAAAGGCTACCTCAATCTCTCTGAGCTTATATCTAAAGCTTACTTAAATGAGCAGGGAATTTCAAGTGTAAGCGTTACTGAAGAGCAACTCATCTCACACCAGAAAGGTTTAATTATGGTCGCAACTGCAGTGAGCTCTGATATCGCACAACTACTTTTATCTAATGAGCATAATCTTGCAGAAAAAAAAGCCATTCGTTGGAAATCTATTTTTAATGATCGGTACTATATTTCAGTTCAAAGAACTAATAGGTCTTTAGATGAGAATTTACTTAATCTCACTATAGACCTTGGATTGCAATTAGAAATTCCAGTAGTAGCAACTAATGATGTACAGTTTTTGAAAAAAAATGATTATGAAGCCCATGAAGCTAGAATTTGTATTGCCCAAGGTGGTCTTTTAGACGATGCTCGAAGACTTAAAAATTTCAGTGAAACTCAGTATTTAAAAACTCCTAGTGAAATGTCAGATTTATTTTCTGACTTCCCCAATATTTTGAAAAATACTGTTGAATTATCAAAGCGATGTAACTTGCATTTTGAATTATTTGAGAAGAATTATCTTCCAGTTTTTCCAACACCAAAAGGAAAATCAATTTCTGAATTTTTTCATGAAGAGTCAATGTCAGGCCTTAAAGAGAGACTTAAAGGAATCAGTGTTAATGAAGAGATTTATTATGAGCGGTTAAATTTTGAGTTGTCTGTGATTCTAGAGATGGACTATCCGGGATATTTTTTGATTGTTTCAGATTTTATAAGGTGGGCTAAAGAGAATGGTATCCCTGTTGGTCCAGGAAGAGGTTCAGGGGCTGGATCTTTAGTTGCCTGGGCACTTTCTATTACAAATGTTGATCCTATTGAGCATGATCTTTTGTTTGAGCGTTTTCTTAATCCTGAACGTATCTCAATGCCTGATTTTGATATTGATTTTTGTACTGATCGTCGAGATGAGGTTATTGCATATGTTGCTAGCAAGTATGGAACTGATAAAGTTTCTCAAATTATTACTTATGGCACCATGGCAGCAAAGGGGGTTGTTAGAGATGTAGGGAGAGTATTAGGGCATCCATATGGTTTTAGTGATCAGATTTCTAAGATGATACCTAACGAATTAAAAATGACCTTAAGTAAAGCTCTAGAGGACTCTTCAGAGCTTAAATCACGCTATGACTCTGAAGAAAGTGTCTCCACACTTATTGATTTATCTCAAGATTTAGAAGGCTTGATTAGAAATGTTGGAACTCATGCTGGTGGTGTGGTTATAGCACCGAGTAAGATCAGTGATTTTTGCCCAATCTATAAAGGTTCTGATGAGTCAGATGTAGTAGTGTCACAGTTTGATAAAGATGATGTTGAGGCTGTAGGCCTTGTTAAATTTGACTTTCTTGGCTTGTCAAATCTAACTGTTATAGATAAGGCTGTAAAAATTATTGCAAAAAAAGGATTAAGTGATGGTTTGATAGATATTGATAAGCTCTCCTTAGATGATCCAAAGGTATATCAATTACTTCAAGATTGTGATACTACTGGAGTTTTTCAGCTTGAATCTGATGGTATGCGAGGCTACTTAAAAAAACTTAAGGCTGATTGTTTTGAAGATATTGTTGCTATGTTGGCTTTATATAGACCTGGGCCATTAGAGTCAGGAATGGTAGATGATTATATTCAAGTTAAGCATGGTGCTAGAGTGCGATATCCGCATGAAATACTAGAAGAAATTTTGAAACCAACAAATGGTGTATTTATTTATCAAGAACAAGTTATGAAGTCTGCGCAAGTTATGGCAGGCTATTCTTTGGGTGGGGCAGATATATTGCGAAGAGCAATGGGTAAGAAAAAAACTGAAGAAATGGCAGAACAAAGAGAAGTGTTTGTAAAAGGAGCCTCTAAAAAAAATATTGAAAAAGATAAGGCAAATGAAATTTTTGATCTTATTGATAAGTTTTCAGGATATGGCTTTAATAAGTCTCACTCAGTTGCTTATGCGTATATTTCTTATCAAACTGCTTGGCTTAAAGCCCACTTTCCAGCTCCCTTTATGGCTGCAGTATTGTCTTCTGTGATGGATGATACGGATCGGATTGCATTTACAGTTGGAGAATCTAAGAAGAAAGGAGTTATATTTATTGCACCAGACATAAATCAATCTGAATATGAGTTTAGTATTACAGATAACACAACAATAGTATATGGGCTAGGTGCTATAAAGGGAGTTGGTGAAGCCTTAGTGAGAGAAATAGTTTTACAGCGTGAGAAGAATGGAGATTATTCTGATATTTTTGATTTTTGTTTGCGAATAGAAAAGAGGAATCTAAATCGACGAGCATTAGAGGCCCTTATATATGCTGGCGCATTTGATATTTTTGGCATAAAAAGAGCTACCCTTATTGCCACTTATCCAGGTGCTAGGAGTCAGGCTGAGCAGAGACAAAATGATTTATCAAAAGGTCAAAGTAGTCTTTTTTCAGAAGTTGACAGCCATATTGAATACGAAAAAATGTATAAAAAAGGTTCCTACTTATCATTTAAGCAAATACTGATGTTTGAGAAAAATGTCATGGGTTATTACCTTAACCGACATCCTACAGATTGGTATAAGGGTGATTTAAAGTCAATAGTTTGCACTTTGCCAAAGGATCTTGTTTTTCGAAATAATAGAGAAGTACGCATTCTATCTTTGATCTCTGATATTAACTATCGTAATACTCGAAAAGGGCAGATGGCAAGTTTAACAATTGAAGATGGTGAAAAGAAAGTTAATGCAGCAGTTTTTTCACAAGCTCTTGGGGTAAATAGTGATCAAATTGTTCTAGACGAAGTCGTCGTTATTTCAGGCAAAGTAAATAAGGATTTTAGAGAACAATGGCAGATAGTAGTTGATCGAATAGACCCAGTTGATAAGGTGCAGTTGAAATATGCTAAATATCTCAAGATAAAATTAAGTGAAGAAGATAAAAATGGATATGTAGAGCTATGCAATTTACTTCAAGAGTTTCATGGAAAATGTCCAGTAATTATTGAATATCAATCTAATAATACTTCAGGAAAAATTCCTCTCACAAAAGAATACGATGTCTCACTTAATAGAGAACTCTTAGATACAATCGAGAAGAATCTTGGCCCTGGAAAATACAAAATTCAGTATTAGTTAAAATATAATTCTTAGACAAATAGCTGTATTAAGAGGTTAATAACAGTTATAAGTTAAAGAAAATAAACTTATATTAATACCAATTTAATTTATCTCTTTCTATTTAATATTAAAATCTAAATGTAGTTCAATTGGAATTTTAATAAAAAATCATATTTGCCCTGAAAAGCCCTATTTAAAAGGGAAATCTATAAAAGTTATCCGCTATCTGACAATTAACTAGTATTCATGACATAGTTGAAATATATTCACAAATCTATAAAAACATAAGCCATTGATTTATATATAAAAAACGGTTATGATTATTTATTAACCAAAACCATAGAATTTGCTAGTCTAGCGCATGATTTATGGCATTATTAAGAGATATCACCAGAGTTATCCACAGTTTTGTGAGTAAGTCCATTAAGCCTTGATTTATAGGCATTTTTGACAATTAGAAAAAATATTTAGCAATTTTATTAATGATAATTTCAGCAATAATTTGCTTGCTATTTTTATCTATTTTTTCAGAATTCTTTTCAGATATAAAGTGAACTTCGTTTTCATCAGACTTAAGACCAATCTCACTATTTGAAATGTCATTTAAAATAATAGCATCACACTTCTTATTTTTTAATTTCTGTTTCGCATTAGCAATTAAATTTTCAGTTTCTGCTGCAAAACCGATACAGATTGGTTTGTCTTTTAATTTACAGACACTAGCTAGAATATCTTTGTTTTCTGTAAGTTGAATTGATTTTATATTGCTTGTTTTTTTTATTTTATTAAGGCTTACTTTTGAAGGTCTATAATCTGCCACTGCAGCGCAGCTAATAAATAGGTCTTGGCTAGTAATGTTATTCATTACTGCGTCATACATTTCACTTGCACTAGTTACAAAAATAGTTTCAGCTCTCCTTTCAACTTCAATAGAAATTGACCCAACTACCAGTGTTGTTTTTGCACCAGCCTGAATACAGGCATGAGCTAGTGACATACCCATTTTTCCACTACTATGATTAGATATGAATCTAACTGGATCTATTGCTTCAATAGTGCCACCTATTGTTATTAAAACTTTTTTACCACTTAGTGAGTTACTCAAAAAAAGTTCTGCAGCTTGCTGTGCAATATCAATCGGCTCAGCTAGTCTTCCTTCTCCAACATCACCACAAGCCTGCTCTCCGTCTTGGGGGCCCCATATTACTAATTGCTCTGAAAGCAATGAAGATAGTTCACCAACATTTCTCTGAGTAAGCGGATTCAACCACATAGCCTGGTTCATAGCGGGCACTAGAGCAACCTTAGATACCGATGCCAACAATAAGGTACTCAACAGATCACCCGCTAACCCCTTGCTGTATCCTGCAATAAAGTTTGCTGTCGCAGGCGCAATAACAATTAAATCGGGCCATTTTGCTAGTTCAATATGCCCCATCCCGGCTTCTGCAGCAGGATCAAGCAACTCAAGATGAACCAGGTTCCCAGATAATGCCTGCATTGTTAATGGCGTTATAAATTCTGTTGCACCTTTAGTCATGACGACTCTAACATCAGCACCTTTTTTCTTAAGCTCTCGACAAAGCTCTGCCGATTTATAAGCCGCGATCCCTCCGGTAATACCCAATAATATTTTTGTGCCTTTCAAGCATAGCGCCATAGTTATTTGTCCAATAAGAACGAGTGACTAATAAATTAGGAAATAAAATAGAAGGATAGTCGAAAATATATCATCCATAAAA
>ENA-ORXI01001915-ORXI01001915.1-sediment-metagenome-genome-assembly--contig:-NODE-1915-length-15680-cov-5.364161_pt1 | contig 15680 bp, 18 predicted proteins | sample MGYA00237861_ERZ511468 | MGnify/ENA primary metagenome ERZ511468 (study PRJEB26299, sample SAMN06266213) | sediment metagenome | isolation source: Hudson Canyon methane seep mesocosm | place... | reverse complement strand
ACTTCATAAATGGAGGTTTTCACTTTTTTATAATCTTTATCATTTTCATCAAAGAATTCACCATAATGATCTTTTACCATTGTAACACAACTTCCAGTAGGCGCAACGATATAGTCATATTTTTTAAAAATATCTACAAATCTAAGTGCCAGATTTTTAACATCACTGTTACATCCGGCATTTGACATAGGTTGCCCACAGCAAGTTTGTTCAAGTGGGTACTCAACATCAAAGTTTAAGTTTTTAAGTAATTTTAGTGTTGACATACACGCTTGAGGATAAAGCTCATTCATAAAACAGGGAATAAATAATCCAATTTTCATATTAACTCCTTTAATATATGTAAAATATTACTACATATATATGAGAAAGTTATGATATTTTATTTTTTTAGAAAGATAGAGAAGTCGTTTTCTAAGTAATTGTCTTTTGTCTCAATTTGGGAAGTTAACATTTCACAAAGTGTGATTATTTGTTTTGGTGTGATATTAGTATAACTCTCTTTTTTTAAAAAATTAAAAACAAACCCTTTGGTACTTTTTTCAAAACACTTTTTTATGAACACATATACATCTTCAACGTCAAGTATATTTAACGCCCCACTACAAATATAATAATCTGATGATAATAACCTGTCCGTTAATACATTTTGTAATTTAAAATTTGTTCTGGGATATCTTTTTTGTGCAATGTCTATCATTTGTTGCTCACAATCTATTCCAAGATAAGATTCTGGTTTTAAATTATTATCCATTAAATAGTTATAATATTCACCCATTCCACACCCCACATCTATAATTAAAGAGGTGGGGATATCTTCTTTAATAAATTGAGTTAATATTTCAAATCTTTTATACTGTGATTCTTGAGAATTCCAATGAACCCCTTGTGCACTTATTCCATATTTGGAAATGGCCTCTTCATAGAATCTTTTGTTATGTTTTTGACTCAAGATTACTCTTCTATAAGTTGTTCAATGATTACACCATTATCTTTTATGAATTTGGTAATCACTTCTGAATTAGTATGTTCATATGGAATATCATATACAATTCTTTTAATACCACTTGCTATGACATTTTTAGAACACTCACTACAAGGTTCAAGTGTTACATATATTGTTGCACCCTCTATTGAGATACCTTGACGTGCAGCCCAAATAATTGCATTCATTTCTGCATGTATTTCATAAGTTTTTGACCATTCATGATGTTCACTTGTATATTCACCATCCCAGTGATCTTTACAATTTGTAAATCCAGCTGGAGTTCCGTTATAACCAGTAGATAAGATTCTACCATCTTTAACAATAACAGCACCCACATTTTTTGAAACACATTTAGAAGCTAAAGCTATTTCTTTGGCAATATTTATGAAGTTCTTATCACTTAACACGGATATCCTTTTTTGTAAGTTAGTAAAATCAGATTTTTAAAAAAATGCTCATTTCATGTCAATTTTTAGCAAAAAATGCCATAAACTGTACAAATAATGTAAGATTTTAACAAAAAAACGCAAAAATCGGGAAAATCTGTTTTATTAGTTTATAATTAATTTTTCTGTATTATAACTAAAAATTTAGACGAAAAGGTTAGATATGGATTTTAGAGAGATAAAAGAATTAATTAGAGTTTTTGATAAAAGTGAGTTAAATAAACTAAAAGTTAAAGATTCGGATTTTGAAATTGCCTTACAAAAAGGTTTTGATGGAACTGTTACTGTTGCACCTGCTGTTGCTGCTCCTATGGCTGCTGCACCTGTTGCTGCTGCACCTGTTGCATCTGCTGAAACAACTGAAGAATCTAACAAAATAACTTGTGGTGAAACAATTAACTCTCCAATGGTTGGAACTTATTACGCATCTCCATCACCTGAAGCTGCAGTATTTGTAAAAGCTGGAGACATGGTTAAAAAAGGCCAAACTTTATGTATTTTAGAAGCAATGAAAATTATGAATGAAGTTGAAGCAGAATTTGATTTTAAAGTAATTGAAGTATTAATTAAGGATGCATCACCAGTTGAATATGATATGCCATTATTTTTAATTGAAAAGATCTAATCATGGCTGAAATCAAAAAAATTCTTATAGCTAATAGGGGTGAAATAGTTCAAAGAGCTATTCGAACTATTAAAGAGCTTGGGAAAAAATCAGTTGCAGTTTATTCTGCGGGTGATAAAGAGGCAAGTTATTTAAAACATGCAGATGAAGCTGTATGTATTGGACCTGCTAAATCTACAGACAGTTATTTAAGTATTCCTGCCATAATTGCAGCTGCTGAAATGACGGGATGTGATGCTATTTTCCCTGGATATGGTTTTTTAAGTGAAAATCAAGACTTTGTTGAAATTTGTAAATTACACGGAATTAAGTTTATTGGACCATCTGTTGAAGTTATGGACATGATGGCTGATAAATCAAAAGCAAAAGAAGTTATGGTAAAAGCTGGTGTTCCAGTAGTACCAGGTTCTAAAGGCGCTGTTCATACTGTAGAAGAGGGTCTTAAACTTGCACGTGAAATTGGTTATCCTGTTATGGCTAAAGCGTCTGCTGGTGGTGGTGGTCGAGGAATGAGATTGGTTGAAAGAGAAGAAGACTTCGCAAATCTTTTCACAGCTGCCTCTTCTGAATCACTTGCTGCATTTGGCGATGGTACAATGTATTTAGAGCGATTCATCAACAACCCAAGACATATTGAAGTTCAAGTTATCGGTGACTCACATGGAAATGCTATTCATATAGGTGAGCGAGATTGTTCATTACAAAGAAGACACCAAAAAGTTATTGAAGAATCACCTGCAATTTTATTAGGAGATGAAGCCCGAGCTAAACTTCTTGATGTAGCAGTACAAGCAACTAAATTTCTAAAATATGAAGGGGCTGGTACGTTTGAATTTTTAGCTGATGATCAACAAAACTTCTATTTCATGGAAATGAATACAAGATTACAAGTTGAACATCCTGTTTCAGAAATGGTATCTGGACTTGACCTTATTGAATGGATGATTAGAGTCGCTGAAGGTGAAGAGTTACTTTCTCAAGATAAAATCAAATTCAGAGGTCATGCTATTGAGTGTAGAATCACAGCAGAAGATCCTGTAACATTTTTACCGCAACCAGGAAAAATCACTGAGTGGATGGTTCCAGGTGGAAGAAATGTAAGAGTTGATTCTCATATTTACAGCGGATATGTTGTACCTCCTTATTATGATTCAATGATTGGGAAATTAATTGTTTGGGGAAGAGACAGAGAAAAAGCCATCAACATTATGAAACGAGCTTTAGGTGAGTTTGAAGTTGAAGGAATTAGAACAACTATTCCATTTCACCAAAAGATGATGACAAACCCAGACTTTATAACAAATAACTATACAACGAAATATTTAGATAATTATAAGGGATAAGTTTATGAAAAAGATATTGGCTGCTGTTTGTTTATGTTATGTTTCTCTGTTTGCTCAAGAATACAGAGTGAATTTATTAGGAAATGAAGACAAAGAAAATCTTTCATTTCATATAAATTTTGAAATTGACGAAGAACAAAAGCCACTGTCTTTACAAAAACTTGACATCAGAGATGTTCCTGAGTTAAAATCTCTAAAGATTTTAACCACTCCAGGATTAAAAGGTACACTTGCAGATGAAAGAGAATTTTTAGTTTATTATAAAACGTCTTTGACGATTTCTGGACTTAAAATTAGAAACTTATACAAAGCAGGTGTTGCCAGAATTTATGGAGGTGAGCAGGAAGTAACTGTTACCTTGGAGAAAGATCATTATCAAAACATCACTTCTTTTTTAAAGTATCATAATATCACAGCTGAAACGTTAAAAGACATTGATAACTTATACGGAACCTGGAACGAAATTGATTTTTCAGAAATTAAAATTAAAAAACAAGCTCTCGAAGCACAAGAATCAAATACAACAACTCAAACACAAACACCCATAAAAAAGTAGATTTTCGACACCTCCCTTAACTAAATTTTAAGTTAATATTATTGTCTAACCTTAATTAAAGCTAAAAGTAGCTATAATCCACGAAATTTACATATTCACAACCATATATACCTGTAATATTAATTTAAAAATGCATTCTTAAGTAGCCTGAAGCACAGTTTTAGCTGAGTCATTTTTATACCAGTATTACAAAAGTAATCTAGGAAGAAATGATTATACTCACTATGGCATACAACAGATGTAAGTTTAAATTAAAATACAAAGGTCAACATGACATTTCAAGAATTTAACTTCAAAAAAGCGTTACAACAATCAATAGATGACGCAGGTTTCAAAGAACCAAGTCCAATCCAAGCTGATGCTATTCCAGTAGTATTAAACGGTAAAGATATGGTTGGTCAAGCACATACAGGTACAGGTAAAACTGCAGCATTTGGATTACCAATTCTTAATATGATGGAAGAAAAACGTGGTGTTCAAGCACTAGTAATCGTTCCTACACGTGAGCTTGCAATGCAAGTAGCAGATGAGTTATACCGATTTGGTAAATACTTAAAAATCAATACAGCAACTGTATACGGTGGACAAGCATACGGTAGACAATTAAAAATGGTTGACGGAGCTGGAATAGTAGTTGCTACTCCTGGACGTCTTATTGACTTATTAAAAGGTGGAAAAATTAAAATTTCTCCTTCTTTTGTTGTTCTAGATGAAGCAGATGAAATGTTAGACATGGGATTTTTAGATGATATTAAAGAAATCTTTACATATCTTCCAGAAGAAAGACAAACACTACTGTTTTCTGCAACAATGCCTCCAGCAATTAAAAATCTTGCAAAAAGAATTTTAAAAGAGCCAGAATTCATCACTGTAACGAAATCAGAAGTTACAAACTCTAGTATCAAACAAACATTTTATGTAGTTGATGAATATGAAAGAGATGATGCTTTAATCAGATTATATGATTACAAAAACCCTACAAAATCAATTATTTTCTGTAGAACAAAAAAAGAGGTTGATAGATTATCAACATACTTAGTTTCTCTAGGATATATGGCAAAAGGTCTTCACGGAGACATGGAGCAAAGACAAAGAGAAGAAGTAATCAGAGCATTTAAATCAAACAAATTAGAAATTCTAATTGCAACAGATGTTGCAGCTCGTGGTCTAGATGTAAATGACGTTTCTCACGTATTTAACTACCATTTACCATTTGATTCTGAGTCTTATGTACACAGAATTGGAAGAACAGGACGAGCTGGAAAAGATGGAAGTGCTGTATCTATTGTTACTCCACATGAGTTCAGAATGCTACAAAAAATCAATAAAAATGTTGGTGGAAAACTTGAGCCAAAAGTAATTCCAAGTATTAATTCTGTAAAAGAGAAAAAAGTAAGCTCGTTACTTGACAAAATTAAAAATCAACAAACAAATGATTCAGTATTTGCTATTATTGAAACATTAAAAGAAGAATTTGACATCTCTACAATTGCTTTTAAATTGGCTTCAATGCTTGCAGATGAAACAAATGTAGCTGGTAATAACTACATTGGTAAATCTGAAAATGACATTACAAGACTTTTTGAAAGAATGAAAGAGGGTCGTGATGATGACAGAGGCGGTCGTGGTGGTCGTGGTGGTCGTGGTGGCTACAGAGGTAACCGTGGTGGTGGAAACCGTGGCGGAAGCAGAAGTGGTGGTGGAAGCAGAGATGGCGGAAACAGAGGTGGAAGCAGAGATGGCGGAAATCGTGGTGGAAGCCGTGATGGTGGAAACAGAGGTGGAAGTCGTGATGGTGGAAACAGAAGCAGAAGCGGCGGTGGAAATCGTGGTGGAAGCAGAAGCGGTGGAAGAGATTAATCTCTTCTGCTGTCCAGCATAACCTATTAACCCAAAATTTATATTTCTACTCACAGTTAACTCTCAAAAAATTTCATTCCAATAAAATCTGACTTTTAGTAATAATTTATAGATATTTGAGTATTATTCCTTTGACTCACAAAATAAAGGAACTTTATGACATTCATCGATTTTAAAAAACTTTTACTTGATGCTGAAATCACCGTTCCAAAATTTGCCAATCTTATCAAAGTCAGCGAAAAAAACATCCAAGCTTACAAAAAAAAGAAAGAAGTTCCTAATACCATCGCAGTTATTGCTAAGTCATTTGCTTTGCTTAACAGTAAAGATATAGATTATAAATCAATGATAAAAGAACTTGAACTTGTAAAAAAAGAGAAAAAAGGCGCTGGATTTGCAAACGAAAAAAATAAAGATAAAAATAAAACTAAAAAAAAGATAGAAAAGCAATAAAAATTCACAAATTCTTTAGTCATAAAATATAGATATTTTAAATATATTAACTACAATAGTCATAATTATTTTAAGCTTCAATTAAGTTTTATATAAAGACTTTTTCACTATAATTCTGCCCAAATAAATAACAATTTGATTACAAAGGTTCGAAGTTGGATATTAAAACAATAGACAAGCTTGATAAAGCAGCAAGTAAGTCTCAAGGAAGTTTCGCAAAGATATTTTTATCTTTATTATTTATAGTAGTTGTGTTTTTATGGAGTTACGTCTCACATGGAGATGTTCCAAATAATACATTTTTAATTGTGGGTGCTGTATTTGGTGCTTACATGGCTATGAATATTGGAGCAAACGATGTTGCTAATAATGTGGGACCAGCTGTTGGTTCAAAAGCATTGACAATGTTTTGGGCAATTGTAATTGCTGCAATCTTTGAAGCAGCTGGTGCATTTCTTGCTGGTGGTGAAGTTGTTAAGACCATCAAAAAAGGAATCATTGACCCTGCACTTATACAAGATCCAGAAATATTTATTTGGGCAATGACAGCAGCTTTATTATCAGCTGCTGCTTGGTTAAACTTTGCAACGTCTATTGGAGCACCTGTATCAACAACTCACTCTATCGTTGGTGGAGTTATGGGAGCAGGAATAGCTGCTGCTGGATTTGAGATTGTTGCATGGGGAACAATGGGGAAAATCGCTGCATCTTGGGTTATCTCACCTGTTTTAGGTGGTATTATAGCTGCGGCATTTTTATTTTTTATAAAAAAGAGAATTGTATATCAAAAAGAGATGATGACAAGCGCCCAGAAAATAGTTCCAATTCTAATTGGTCTTATGTCATGGGCATTTGGTACCTATATTATGTTAAAAGGTATTAAAAGACTTATTAAACTTGATTTCTTAACAGCTGCGGGAATTGGATTAATCATTGCAGTTATTGTATACATACTTGTAAAACCGCTTATTTTAAAAGCATCTAAAAAATTAGAAAATACACGACTAGGTATCAACTCATTGTTTACAATTCCTCTTATTTTTGCAGCAGCTTTACTATCTTTTGCTCATGGAGCAAATGATGTTGCAAATGCAATTGGACCATTGGCTGCAATTAGTGATGCTGTTATGGGTGGAGGAATAGGAAGTAAAGTTGGAATTCCATTTTGGGTAATGGCTGTTGGTGCAGTTGGTATTGCAGTAGGACTTGCTTTGTATGGACCAAAGCTTATTAAAACAGTAGGTTCTGAAATCACTGAACTTGACCAAATAAGAGCATTTTGTATTGCAATGGCAGCAGCCATTACAGTCATTATTGCTTCACAACTGGGACTTCCAGTTTCATCAACTCATATTGCAGTTGGTGGTGTATTTGGTGTTGGATTTTTAAGAGAATATTTAGACTCGAGTGAATCAAAAATGATTTCAGAATTACGAAAGAAATTCAAAAAACATCAAAAACAATTAGATGGATACAATGAAGAATTAGCAAAGCTTGAAAAAGATGAGAAAAAAAGTAAAGCAAATTACGTCAGAATTGTTGAGTTATACAAATTAATAGAAGACAAAGATGAACTGGTTAAAACAGAAAAGAAAGATTTCAAATCTGCAAAACGAGTTAAATACGTAAAAAGAGATGCTGTTAAAAAAATCATAGCCGCATGGGTTATTACTGTTCCTGCAGCGGCAGTTTTATCTGCTTTAGTGTTTTTTATGATCAGAGGTATTATGTTATAGAATTGGTTTTACCAATTCTATAAAAGGTGATGAGAGCAAAGGCTCATCCCCTTTTTACTTTTAGTTTCATTTTCTTTCTTATGAAACCTTTTACCAATTTATGTTAAAATCCCAATAAATTTTTATAAAGGTCTTTCATAGAAGCATTAATTTCTGTTGCAACTATTTATTTTTTTATTCTCCTTGGTTTTATTTCAAAAAAATCTTTTAAAAATCAACTTGACCAAAAAACATTAATACTTTTAAACCTATATTTTTTGCAACCCATATTAATATTTTGGGGACTAACGCGAGCGCCAATTAATTTTGACTTCATGTTCTCTCCCGTTGTTTATTTTATTATTATTTTTATTGTTTTAGGAATCTCTTTACTGGTGGTCAAACCCCTGTTTAAAGATCCACAAGACAGATCGATTTACCTTGCAGCTGCCACAGTAGGAAACACAGGCAATCTTGGAATTCCATTAGGAATTGCATTATTTGGTTTGGACAGTGTTCCTTATACCAGTATCATAAATATTGCCAATGTTTTTTTTATATATACTTTTTCAGTCTACTTTTTTGCCAAAGATAAATTTAATTTTAAAGACTCTCTAAAAGCTATTTTTAAAATACCGGCTATTTGGGTTGCAATATTCGCTTTATTATTTAATTATTTACAAATAGACTTTGATGCTAATATAACCAGAGTTTTAGAAATGGGAGCATACAGCGCCATTGTACTGCAGCTGGTTATTTTTGGTATTTATTTAAGTGAGATTAAAATCAAAACAACCAATTGGAAACTCTCTTTGAATATAGTATTGATTAAACATATTATTTTGCCAGCTGTTGGATTAGTGGTTATTTTATATTTTGATATGAACCCCTATGTGAGTGCAATTTTATTTATGGAACTTATGGTACCACTTGCAGTAAACAATGTAAATCTAGCCGCTTTATACAACTGTAAACCTCATGATACTACCACTGCCATTTTGATGACTTCTATTGCTTTTATATCTCTTATTTATTTTTATCTTGAAATCATTCATTACTTCTTTAAGGTTTAATCATGTGTGGAATATTAGGGTGTAATTACCAAACCAATCAAGACTTTCAAAAAATAACCTCCATGATGCAAAACAGAGGTCCTGACTTTTGTGATGTTGCAAATATCAATAACAACTTTTTTGGACATACACGGCTTAGCATTATTGATTTAGACGCTGAAGCAAATCAACCCATGATGTTTGATGATATTTTAATTGTTTTTAATGGTGAAATTTATAATTATGAAGAGTTAAAAAAAGATGAAGAGCTACACTGCAAAACTGCCAGTGATACGGAAGTTATCATAAGGCTCTATCAAAAATATGGATATGATTTTTTAAATAAACTCAATGGTATGTTTAGTTTTACTCTTTATGACATCAAAGAAGAAAAGTATTTTTGTGCCAGAGACCGATACGGCAAAAAACCATTCTTTTATCACTTCAAAGATAATAAGTTTATATTTTCAAGTGCCATCAAACCCATCATTAAACTCTTGGGCTACACACCCAAAATAAATAAAGTTGCACTCGCGCAGTACTTTCAATATTTTGTACCCATTAATGAAAATACTTTTTTCCAAGACATACACAAACTTGATGCTGGCAGTTTCATCATCTATGATAAAAAAGAATTCATAAAAAAGAAATATTATAAAATAAATACCTACAAAAAAATCAAAGATGAAAAAACAGCACTCAAAGATATTGAAGAACTTCTTTTCAAATCCGTTGAGTACAGACTCAAATCTGATGTTGAAGTAGGATCACTCTTAAGTGGTGGAATTGACAGTTCTTTTATCTCTGCACTGTATACAAAAATCTCAGGGAAAAAGATAAATACTTTCAGCGTAGGATACACTGAATTCAAAAATTATGATGAGCTGGAATATGCCAAACTCACAGCAGCTCATATAGGCTCAAATCATCATCCTTTGGAAATTTCAAGGAAAGAGTTCATTAATTCATTTGATGATGTTTTAGATGCATTAGAAGAGCCTCATGGTGATAGTGCGGCTATTCCTTTATATCTTTTAACCAAAAAGATTAAAGACTCAGGCATTAAAACGGTTTTAAGTGGTGAGGGAAGTGATGAACTTTTCTTAGGATACGATAATTACGCGAAGTTTTTAAAGTATTATGAATTTGAAAAAACATTACAACCCAACCAGTTTGAATTTATGGACACGATAATCAGTGCCTTACAAAATCAAACCAAAGAGAGTGAATATTTAAGACGAATTATAAAAAAACAAAACCTTTATAATGGTTTTGGAGAAATATTTACAGATATTCAAAGAAAAAGACTTTTTAAAAAACTGCCTACATATAAAACAGAAAGAGCGAAACAAGACCCCGTTGATTGGATGAGTTATATTGACTTAAAGATTTGGTTGGGTGAAGCACTTTTAAGTAAAGTGGATAGAATATCTATGGCAAACTCACTTGAGGTTCGAACGCCCTTTTTAGATTATAATTTAGTCAACTATATGTTCTCAGTGCAATCGTCAATAAAAGTAGGCAATACAAATAAACATCTGCTTAAACAAATTGCACAAAAATATATTCCAGATGAAATAATACACCGAACAAAAAAGGGATTTAACAGCCCCTTTAACGAATGGATATTTCAAGAGTATGGGGATAGTATATTAGAACTTATTCTGGAAGTAAATGCACATACCGACTATTTCAATGAGCCTTATTTACGTCAAATTTTTGAGCTCGCTCGTGGGAGAAAGTTTAAACAGCATCTTTGGAGTATTTTTATATTTTCAAAATGGTTTAAAAAAACCTATTTATAAAAAAACTAAAATAGATGATATCTTCTTAATTATACAGGGAATAAATTTACACGCTGCAAAATAAAGATTATTCAATCTTGTGTTTTTCTTTTATTTTTTCTATAAAACCTTCTTCAATCATTTTTATGAGTGTTAGATTTATTTGTTTTAAAAGAGTAGGATTTGCTGTTTTTTTACTAAATAGGATATGAAAAGGCCATGGTTCAAGATTAACTGTTGTTTTGATAACTTTAGATTGAAATTTTAATTTTTTAATTATGGTATCACCATTTCCCTCTGTAACAACTATTATATCAGCTCGTTTTGCTGCTAACATTTTTATACTTGAGGTATCATCATAGGCATAATGAGTCTTCTTAAGATTAGGTTCAATATTCACTTCAAACCATTTTGTTCCTAAAACCGTAATTCCCGTGAGTTTTGTTTTTTTTAAATCCTTAACTGTTTGAATTTTGCTAATTTCTAAAAGTCTTGGGTGTCCAACATATGTGTATATATAAGCACCTAGGATAGTCATTGTTGTTGGAATTGAGTGGGAATAATCCAATCTCATTTTAGTGGGTACTGTTATCATGAAATCTGCTGTGCCATGTTCTACTTCAGATTGGGCTCTTTTCCATGGAAATTGTTGAAACTTGAGTGTGTAATTGAGTCTTTTTTCAAATAGCTCTTTTATTATATCAATAAAGATACCAGTTGTTTTTCCATCTCTTTTTTCATGATAGGGAGGGTAAGGGTCAAATGCAAATGTTAAAGTTTTTTCTTTTGCAAAACTTAAATTTACAAAAATAAAGAATATTATGAAGACTAGATTTTTCTTCATGGTAAACTCCTTTAGACAAAAAAAGTGTGTAATTTACAAAGTATAACAATTTTACTATTTCTTTTACTTATAGAAATAATTTAATTCTAAATTTTAGTTACTGCTTTTTAGATAGTAACTAGGGTTTAATTTTCACGTTATTAAGGTATCTGTAGGATTTAGATGTCATTGTTACTTTCTTTGTTACTTTCTTTTTGACAAAGAAAGTAACAAAAAAGACCCCCTTAGAGTCTCAAGAGCAATAAAGAAAAGTTTACTTTTTTCCTAGGGCCTCTTCAATTTTTTTATCCGTTTTATATTGACTTAATGCATAAACAGACCAAATAGCTGCAGGTAACCACCCTACTACGGTTAACTGCAATATCAAACAAATAATTCCAGCAAAAGGCCTTCCAATTGTAAAAAATTGGAACCATGGGAATATTATTGCTAAGATTAATCTCATTTTTTATCCTTTATATAATCGAATCCTATCTTAAAATAACTATTATAATGATTAATAATTTTACATAATTATTTTGTTAATAGAAAATTCAACTAATTATAAAAATTTATGTTTTTTAATTTTATTTGTAATAAAATACTCACACTAAAGGAAATAAATGGACAATTCAAAAGAAAGATTATTAGATGTATTTTTTTACGGCTTATATATGGATGAAGAAATATTAAAAAGTAAAAATGTCACGCCAAGAAATAAAAGAGCAGCAATTGCTCCTGGTTATCATTTAAGAGTTGGAAAAATGGCGACTCTTTTTAGAGATAATAATGCACAAGCCTTTGGTATGGTTTATTCTCTAACACATGAGGAAATATACTCACTGTATGAAGGTTCTGGGTTGACTGATTATGTTGCAGAATCTGTTGTGATTCAAACCAAAGACAATCAAACAATTGCAGCTTTATGTTGTAATTTACTCAATCCTCCAAGGGAAGATGAGAAGAATGAAGCCTATGTAGAAAAGCTTACTTTGTGTATGGAAAAGTATAACCTTCCAACACCCACAAATACTTAAAAATACATAAAAAAGTTTATTAGAAAAGAGTTTTTATGCCAAAGCAATATCATATTTTAAACGGTGATTCACTAAAAGAACAGTTCCCTAAAAACATTTTGGGTCAAATCATAGTCACAAGAGAATGTTTAGTTGATGGAAATATACAAGGCTCTACGCAAGATGAGTTTTTTAAAAATAGAGCTACCTTTATAAGTGAAACCCATGGGTGTAAAATAGAAAACTATTATGATATTACGGTTTCGCAGTTTGAAAAAATGAAAGAGATTCCGCAAAACTCAGAAATAAATCTTTGGTTTGAGGATGACTTATTTTGTCAAGTTAATTTTTGGTTTGTCCTCTCTTTATTGGCTAAGAACAATAAAAAATACCAATACAATCTCGTACGTCCATTAAAGGGACACGAATACAGTTTTGGTTCCATGAGTCAAGAAGAATTATCACTTGCTTATCAAGAAAAGCTTGAACTGACAGATTTAGACAAACTGGGAGAACTGTGGAAGTTATACCAAAGTGAAGAGTTTAATAAAATGGCAACCATTGCAAAAAACTTAGAGAAAAAATACCCTTTTATTTTGAGTGCAATTGAAGCGCATGTTCAAAGACTTCCCTCAAAAAACTCTTATGGAAGACCTATTGAATCACTCATTAGTATAATAAAAGACCTCAAGACAGATGATTTTGGCACTGTTTTTAGAGAGTTTATTAAAAGAGAGCCTATTTATGGTTTTGGTGACCTTCAAGTTAAAAAAATGCTTGAACATATCAAAACAAATGATTTAATAAAATAAATACTTTTAGAACCAAGGAAAAACAATGGAATTAGACGTTTGGTTATATTATCTTATTGCTATTTTAATACTCACAGCATCACCAGGACCCAGTGTACTTCTGTGCATAACAAAGTCCGTCACTCACGGGTTTAACCACGCCATTTATACAGCACTTGGAAGTTTAATAGCCATCATTGGTATTATAACTCTTTCGTTTACGGGTCTTGGACTTATCATTGCTTCCTCTGATTTAGTATTTACACTTATTAAATATGCAGGAGCTTTATACTTAATTTACTTGGGATACAAAACACTCACCTCTAAAGAAGAAAACTATCATTTTGAGAGAAATTCAAACCTCAGTAAAAAAGATAAAATCACTTCTTTTATCAGTGGCTTTATAGTGGGAGCAAGTAATCCTAAAGCAATTATATTTTTTATTGCCTTGTTTCCTCAATTTATCAACCTCAATACTTCTTTGTTTTCCCAATACATCATTTTTGTATCTACGTTTGCTGTTTTAGAACTTTCATGGCTTCTATTTTATGCCTATTTGGGTCATAAGTCCTCTTCTTGGTTTTTACAAAAAGGTCGTGCAAAGTTTTTTAATACAATTACGGGTGGAGTATTTATAGGCGCAGGAGTATTACTCTCAACCATGAGAAAATCTGAAGCTTAAAAGGAAAAAATTACATGTATGGAATTATAGATATAATCACTTTATTAAAAGAAATGAAACCTGTCTTAGATGATACAAAGTATGTATTTACCACAAAAGAATGTTTCGAGCTTACAGAAGAAATCGTAAAGCTCAAACCCATAGCAACTTTTCTTGAAAAAGAAGGTATGACACTTGTAATTTCACAAGAACAAGCAGATCTTCATAATTTTACCTATGGTGTAGTACTTCAAAAGATTACCTTAGAGGTTCACTCAAGTTTAGAAGCCGTAGGACTAACTGCTGCTATTTCTGCAGCGCTAACAAAGCAAAATATTTCGGCAAATATTATTGCAGGCCATTACCATGACCATGTATTTGTACCTTGCCATCAAGCCCAACATGCACTTCAAACACTTGAAGACATTACAAGATAAGTATTCGTCACTTGAAAAAAGATAATCCATACACGATTGTGCAACTCTCATGGAATGAAACCATAGCTACTAGACACGCAGTTTTATGGCCAAGTAAAACTCTTGCTTTTTGTAAAGTTGAGGGAGATGAAGATGCCTTACACTATGGAATAAGAAAAGAGAACAAACTCGTTAGTGTGGCATCAATATACATCAATGGAAATTCAGCACGATTAAGAAAGTTCGCTACATTATTAGAATTTCAAGGACAAGGCATGGGAAGTTTTCTCATTGAACATATTTTAAATACTTTAAAAGAAAAAAAAATAAAAACTTTTTGGTGTGATGCCAGAGTTGAGTCGGCTGGGTTTTATAGTAAATTGGGAATGAAAACGAAAGGGGAGCAATTTTATAAAACTGAATTGCCTTACATTATAATGGAAAAAAATTTATAAATTAAACCAAAGGAGAATACAATGTTAGATTTAAATTCATGGTTATTATTCATCGTAGCAACGCTTGGTCTTGCATTTGCACCAGGTCCTGGAATGTTATATGTTCTATCACAAACAATGAGTGGTGGAAAATCAGCTGGCATTGCTTCAACGTTAGGCGCATCAATAGGTGGAATATTTCATGTTTTTGCTGCAGCCTTTGGAGTCTCTGCTATATTGGCAAGCTCTGCATTAGCTTTTACAATTGTAAAATATATAGGAGCTGCTTTTCTAATTTATTTGGGAATAAAGATGCTTTATTCTGCTTACAAAGGAAATAAAACCTCACTCCCAAATATTGATAAAAAAGCACCTTCTACAAAGTCTATTTTTATGCAAGGAATCTTAGCAGAAGCCCTCAATCCAAAAACAGCTATTTTCTTTTTGGCATTTATTCCACAGTTTGTGTCAGTAAACCAAGGGGGAGTATTTGGACAATTTATTCTTTTAGGAATGATTGTTGTACTAGCAAATGCTATTCCTGATTTTTTAATTGTACTGTTTTCTAAACCAGTTGAAAAACTTTGGAAAAGCAATTATCGTTTTAGGATTATCCAAGAGGCTGCTTCGGGAGCCTGTTTAATGGGTCTGGGTCTTTTTTTAGCAATATCAGATTCAAGTAAACATATTACATCCAAAAAGTTAATAGGGTGATTG
>ENA-ORXI01001914-ORXI01001914.1-sediment-metagenome-genome-assembly--contig:-NODE-1914-length-15683-cov-3.334295_pt1 | contig 15683 bp, 15 predicted proteins | sample MGYA00237861_ERZ511468 | MGnify/ENA primary metagenome ERZ511468 (study PRJEB26299, sample SAMN06266213) | sediment metagenome | isolation source: Hudson Canyon methane seep mesocosm | place... | reverse complement strand
AAAGAAAATGGGAAAGAAATATCAACCATATTAAACAGTGGAGACATATTTTACGCATCTGTTGGAACGGAACACTTTGCACATCCTCATGGAGAAGCCAGAATATTAGTAATAGAAAAAGAAGGAAGCATTTAATGAATAATTTACAAGACAGATTACAAGATGTATTTTTTTATGGGTTATATATAGACAAAGAAATATTAGAAAGTAAAGGGGTTGAAGCACGAAACCCAAGAATTGCTGCTGTAAGTGGATATAAATTAAGAGTAGGAAAATATGCAACACTGTTAAGAGAGGAAAATGCCAAAGCACATGGAATTGTATTTTCGTTGACACACGAAGAGATTGATAAATTATATGCTGGGGCTGGATTAGATATGTATGTTGTTGAAGCTTTATTGGTTGAAACAAAACAAGGTGCTAGTTTGCCCGTATTGTGTTGTAATTTATTGATTCCACCTTTAGATGATGAAAGTAATCCAGAGTATTCAATGAAATTAGATGCGTGTATGAAAAAATATGGAGTTCTCTAAATAGGTGTTGAAATGGTACTGCTTAAAATTAGTATTTTAAAAAAGGGTAAATTTAAATAAATTAGGAATATAATGAGTTATTGATTGTATTAGGTGATAATATGAAAATAAGTATGAAACAAGCACATCATGGCGATATTGAATTTTTACAAAATCTGAGATCCATTACAATGAACGAATACTTAAAAAAACTGGGTTTACCCTGTGATGATAATACTAATTTAAAAGAAATTAAACATCATTTTCACTCAGCGAATATCTTATATATTTATGATAAACCAATAGGGTTATTTAAATACTATCAAGATGATAAATCAATACATATTTTACAAATGCAGATTTTACCAGAATACCAAGGTAAAAAAATAGAGGAAAGTTTGTTAAAAGAACTGCAAGACGAAATAAAACTTAGTTCAAAAAATATTGATGCCAGTGTATTGAAATCAAATCCTGTTAAGGACCTATATGAAGAGTTAGGTTTTAGTGTCGTATCACAAAATGATAGAGAATTTATAATGTCGTATAATAGAGGTAGTTAGAAAATAAACTATTGGAAGAAAAAAATCAGTATAAACTAATTTTTCTCCCAAACAGTACCATTTGGTGTATCCATCAAACTGATGCCCATCGCTGTTAATTCATCTCTGAATTTATCAGAAAGCTCAAAATTTCTCTCTCTTTTTGCATTTGTTCTATTCTCGATAAGTTCTTTGATTTTCTCAACTTGTTCTTGACTTATTCCAAACTGAAAGTATGAATAAGCATCTTGTAAACCAATCCCAAGTGTATCATTTACAAACTCAATATTCGCAACCAGCTCTTTTTTGAAAGCTTTGTTTTTTGGTTCTTTATCTAAAGTATCATTGGCATGTGCAATTAATTCATCGACATAAGATAAGGCTTTAGCTGTATTTAAATCATCATTTAAAGCTTCTAATATTTTCTTTTTAAAGTTTTTATTGACGGATGATTTTCCACCCCCGTAAACTCTTTTTTTGATACGGTAAAATTTATCCAATCTTTTTTTACTTGATAAGAGATCTTCTTCGTTGAAGTTAAAATCGGTTCGGTAATGAGCTGTTATCATGTAGAATCGAATAACTTCGCCGTGATAAGATTTTAGGATGTCTTTTAGGAAAAAGCTGTTTCCTAAGGATTTACTCATCTTCTCTCCATCAATATTTACAAAACCATTGTGCATCCAATATTTTGCCAGATTCTTACCTGTTGCACATCTTGATTGAGCTGCTTCATTTTCGTGATGAGGGAAAAGAAGATCTGCACCACCTCCATGAATATCAATTGAGTACTCTTTTGACTCACTATTAGCCAAGTGTTTGTTTATCATCGCACTACACTCGATATGCCAACCTGGTCGCCCACTTCCAAAAGAGGCATTATATGTTACTTCTCCTGGTTTTTGTGCTTTCCAAAGTGCAAAATCTTTTTGATTTTTTTTATCTGTGTTAACTTCAACTCTTGATTGGTTGTTCTCATCATCAAATCGATGACTCAGGCTTCCATATTCTTCATCTTTTGAGGTGTCGAAATAGACGCCATCATTGATGACATAAGCGGTACCATCATGAATGAGTTTTTCAATCATCTCTTGCATAACGTCAAGGTTTTCAGTGGCTTTGGGTTCAAGCGTGTTGGGAAGGACATTTAAAATATCCATATCTGCTTTATATCTGCTTATGTATAAGGATGTGATTTCTTCCAGACTTTTGCCTGTTTCGTTCATCTTTTTGATGATTTTATCATCGATGTCTGTGAAGTTTTTTGTCATGATGACGTTGTAATCATTTGCTTTTAATACTCTGTGAAGTAAATCAAAAGCAATAGCAGATCTGGCATGTCCTAAATGAGAATCATCATACACCGTAGGACCACAAACATATATTCGTGCCTCTTTTGGTGTTAATGATTCAAATTTAGTTTTGTTTTTTTTTACTGAATCATAAAAAAAGATATCTATCATTATTTAAACAGTGCCTCTAAACTTGCAGTATCTTTTGTTTTTGGTTGTTCTTTTCCATCACTGCTCATAGCAGTTCCAATAGCTTCAACTTCATCCAATACAATATCAAATTTTGTTAACATTGATGCAAGACGAATATTTAGACCTGATTTTCCAATAGCTTTTGATTTTTGGTCAACTGGAATCGTGATGATAGCTTTGTCTTTTTCATCTATTTTAGTTGATTTTTCAATTCTCACACTTGAAATGATAGCTGGGCTTAGTGCTCGTGATACAAACATCTCAGGAATTGATGAGTACTCAACACAATCAATATTTTCACCGTTTAGTTGTGCACTTACTGCTGAGATTCTAACCCCTTTAACTCCAACAACCGAACCAATAGGGTCAATTGAAGGATCCGCTGAACTCAATGCAATTTTAGCTCTGCTTCCTGGGATTCGGGCACTTGCTTCTATGAAGATTCTTTCATCTTTAAGTTCAGGTACTTCAAGTGTGAGAAGTGCTTCTAAGAACTTTGGAGAAGTTCGTGAAAGCTCAACCACAAGTCCGTTTTGTTTGTCAATGTTGACACTTCGAACAACAGCTTTAAGAGTATCTCCCACTTTAAAGCTTTCACCTTTGATTCGGCTTTTTCTCTGCAACATTCCTCTTACTTCACCAATTTCTACAAAAGTGTTTTCTTCTCTGTCAATTCGAGTTACACTACCGTTGATGATTTTTCCCACTTTGCTTTGATATTTGCTGAGTAAATTTTCTTCGATAAATCTTTGTATTTTGTATTCAAAATTATTATGTAAAATAGTAGCTGCGTTTCTTCCCATATTTTCAAATTCTAAATCGTATTGAACAAAGTCACCAATTTCTAAATCGTCATCAATTTCTTTTGCTTCTTCAATTGTTATAAAATTTTCTGCATTGATTGCATTGTCGTATTGGTCTAATACTTCACCACTTAATCTTGCATCATCTGCAGGAACAACTTCAATTTTTTGAAATAGTTTTAATTCTTTGTTCTCTTTATCAATTTCTGCGTCAAATATTAATGAAAAATCAACCATTTTTTGGGCAGTTTTAATCAGAGCTTCTTTTAAAGCATTTTCAACATCTGTAATTTTTAGCCCTTTTTCATAGGCGATTGAATCTAAAATATCTATTATTTTATCCATGTTATGAACCTTCTTTTTGACATTGAAATGAAATTTTTGATTTCCAATGTAATTGTAGGGGGATATTATATCTAAAACTTCTTAAAGCAGATTAAAGTCATATTAAGATAAAATAATAGACTTATCTAATTACAGAAAATAAATAATAAAGGGTTAATATAATGGAATTATTATTAGCAAGAAAAGAATTAAGCGAAAAACCAAAGAAAATTCAACTTGATAAAGTACAAGAAGAGTTAAAAGAACTGGGTGAAAAAATATTTTATTTTGACAGAGACAACTCACACAAAGATATGATGGCATTAGTTGATGCTTTAGAAAATGATGGATTAAATGTAAACTTCAGAGAAATCAGATACGGTTTAGGTGATGAAGAGTATATGTATGAGGTTCACGCGTTATAAAAAGTATGGCTATGAAAGAAGAATCAAAAAAATTATTTATACAGACACTAGGGTGTCAGATGAACAGTACTGATACGATGCATATTATGGCAGAGTTGAAAGAACATAAAAATTATGATGTAACGACTAAAATGGAAGATGCAGATTTAATTATTATTAATACTTGTTCAGTGAGAGAAAAACCTGTACAGAAACTTTTTTCTGAAATAGGGCAGTTTAATGTTAAGAAAAAAGCAGGTGCAAAAATTGGTGTTGCAGGCTGTACGGCTTCGCATTTAGGAAAAGATATTATTAAAAGAGCTCCTTACGTTGACTTTGTTCTAGGAGCTAGGAATATCTCTAAGATTTCTGAAGTTGTTGATAAAAAAGGCAGCGTAGAAATTGATATTAACAATGATGAAAGTACTTATGAATTTGCAGAGTATAAGGTATCTCAGTTTAGAACAGCTGTTAATATTTCTGTTGGTTGTGATAAAGAGTGTACCTACTGTATAGTTCCAGCAACCAGAGGTGAAGAGATTTCTATCCCACCTGACATGATTATAAATGAGATTAATAAAGCTGTTGAAAATGGTGCTGTTGAAGTATCATTACTTGGACAGAATGTAAACTCTTATGGAAGAAAATTTAGTGATGGAAGAGGAAAGTACAGCTTTACCGAACTGTTACGTGATATTTCTAAGATACCAAAAATTAAAAGAATACGTTTTACTTCTCCTCATCCTTTACATATGGATGATGAATTTATAGAAGAATTTGCCTCAAATGATAAAATATCTAAGTGTATTCATATGCCATTGCAAAGTGGTTCAACGGATATCTTGAAAATTATGAAAAGAGGATATTCTAAAAAATGGTTCTTAAACAGAGCTGCAAAAATTAAAGATTTAGTTCCCAATGTTAGAATTACAACTGATATTATTGTTGGCTTTCCAGGTGAATCTGATGAAGATTTTGCTGATACAATTGATGTAATGAATCAAGTTAAATTTGATCAGGTTTTTAACTTTAAATACTCTCCTCGTCCAAATACAGCAGCAGAAAATATGACAAATATTGTTCCAAATGAGATTGCTAGTAAACGACTGGTAGAAGTAATTGAATTATCAAAAGTTCAAATGGATGAACATATGAGATCTAAAGTTGGTACTATTATGGAAGTATTATTTGAAGATTTAAAACCAAACGGTGAAATTGCAGGTTTTACAGATAACTATTGTCAAGTTTTTGTTAAAGGAAGTGATGAGTTACTAGGTAAATTTGTAAAAGTTAAAATAATTTCAAACTCTAGAACATCGCTTAAAGGGGAACTGCTCTAAATTTGAGTAGTCTTAAATGAAAAATAAAATAAAGTCATATTTGCAAAACTGTGTAATGCCTTTTATTTTACAACTGATTGTTAAGTTTATATACTTAACCAGTAGAAAAAACTTTCACCATCCAAAAATTGATACGAAAAAAACGTATATAATTGGTTTTTGGCATGGTGAATTGCTTATGCAACCTTTTAATTATCATAAACTTAAAAAGGGTAAAGTCAAAGCAATGATCAGCGAGCATAAAGACGGTCAAGCAATTACCAATGTTGTTAAGTACTTGAACATTGGTTCAATCCGAGGTTCAAGCTCTAGGGGTGGATTAAAAGCATACATCAATGCAATTAAAGAGCTCAAAAAAGGTGTAGATGTTGGAATTACTCCTGATGGACCAAGAGGACCAAGACATAGTGTTGCTGATGGAATTGTTGCCATTTCTCAAAAAACTGGCTTCGAAATATTGTTTTTTAATTGTAAACCAACATCTTATTGGCAACTAAAGTCTTGGGATAAATTTGTTATTCCAAAACCTTTTGGTACAATAAATTTTTACGTTAGTGAGCCATTGGATATATCCGCTATGAAAATGGATGATGCAAAAAAACTAGTACGAGATAAAATGCTTATAAATGCATTGATTTAAGGATGTAACTAAATATGTTTAGTAGCAATAATTCGCAATATATAAGTGTTATTAAATATCATAATCAAATTAAAATTGATTATAAACAACTCAATCAAGATGAAATAGTCTCAAGTAATCAATCTTCTTTTTTAATAAATAAAGAATTTATGCCTGAAAATGTTATTTTTAAACTAAATAATTGGCAACAAGAATCAAACCATACTTTCTTAGCAACTATTTGTGGCAGTGAAGAACAAATAATTATTCCAAAAGATGATGTTTCAAAAAATACAGAGTACAATATAGTAACACTGAATTCCACTTTTAACGTAGGAATTAAAAATAGTGTATTGTTTGAAGATGTCCACTATTTTGATAAAACGGGTTTAGATTTTTTATATTCACCCTTTCATATTTTAAATTTGCATGTAGAACAAAATCCAAGTGGGAATAACTTGGTTATTTTGTTGATTGATAATCATTTATATTTAACTATATTAAATGAAAATAGTGAAATAGTATATCATGGTATTAAAATATTAACTTCCTTTGACGATATTAAAGAAACAGAGTTTTACGATAGTGAAGTTGTAGGACAAAAGCTTTTTGATGAAGTATATTATTTTGAAATACAAAATTTAATTCAAAGTGTTATTACTGAATTTTATGAATCAAAAAGTGATGTATTTATTGAAAAAATTGTTATTTTGTATACATCTAAGCAACTTAATGATGAACAAATTAACTTATTGAAAGAAGATTTACTAATAGATATTAAATACCATCCTATTTCAGTAGATGGGTCACTTTTTGAACTGTCTAAAGAGAGTTTAACTTCACCTAAAAGTTTTATAGAACCCAGAAAAAAAACTGTAAAAACAAATAACTCTAATTGGGTAATACTAACTATTGTTACAACACTTATAGCTGCATGTTTGGTCTATTATTTTATTTATGAAGAGAATAACTCAAATACAACTAATAACAAAGTAACTTTAGAAGATAAAGAACCAAATAAAATAGATGTAGTGAAAAACGAATTAAAAAAAGAGGTTGAAGTTAAAAAAGAAGAAGTGAATATCCCAATACTTCCAAAACAAGTGACTTTACCAAATCATATTATAAAAAATAGAGATGTGGAAAAAAGGTTATTAAGGCTTTTTGATCTTATCCCTTTTGATGTATTATTAAAAGAGATTACATTAAAACAAGATGAGTCAAGCATAGAAGCAACTTTTCTTAAAGATGACATATACATAAAATCTATGCAAGCTCCACTTTTAAAACTATACGAATATAGTGAAATAAAGTTTGATGATATAGATGCGACCATTTTAAATGCAACTATTTCAAGTAATCAAAGACTACTTGAAAAAGATCTTCATAAAATAGAACAACCAAAATATATTAAAGATGAATTTTTACCACAAGAAAGAGTCTTTGATCAGTTAAAAGCAATTTTTCCTAAAAATGGGATTATTAAATTTCAGTCAAATTTCAAATCAGAAGTTTTAACGTATAATTACACTATTAATATAATCGTTGATACCCCTTTAGAATTTTTTGAAATTATAGAGGATATAAATAAAGAATTGTATTCTATGAATATTGCTTACCCTTTGATGATGAGAAAAACAATTGATGGTATAGAAATTGAGTTCAATTTTCAGTTTCATCAGTATCTTTAAAAGATAGGAATGAACAATAAAAATAACTGGTTTTTAGAAATACCAGTTATTTAAACGTTGTTTTATACAGGCTTTACCACGTTTTAATTTCGTTATAAAGTGAGTCTCGCTCAATAGGTGTAAAACCACTATTTTTTATTACATCAACAAATTCTTGCAGGGGCATACCATTTGCACTATTAGCGCCAGCTGCACTGTTAATAGATTCTTTTTCAATTGTGCCATCTAAATCATTTGCTCCAAACTCTTGAGATAAAAGAGCAAGTTTCACTGTTGAAGTTACCCAGTAAGCTTTAATATGTGGAATATTGTCAAGCATTAATCTGCTAATTGCCATTGTTTTAAGTATCTCTTGTCCTGTTAAAAAATCTTTAACTTTTAAAAAATTATTTTCTCTTTGATAAACTAAAGGAATAAAGGCATTAAAGCCACCTGTCTTGTCCTGTAGGTCACGTAATCTCATCATATGATCAATTCTGTGTTCTGCTGTTTCTACATGCCCAAAAAGCATTGTAGCATTACTTTGTTTTCCAGCAGTGTGCCAAAGTTTGTGAATTTCTAGCCATTGCTCTGAGCTAACTTTACCTCCACAAATTTTTTTACGAACTGTTTCATCAAATATTTCTGCACCACCACCTGGCATAGAATCAACTCCACTAGATACCATTTTATCAATGATAACTTGATATGATAAATTATATTCTTGACTCAAAAAGTGAATTTCTGCTGCTGTTAATGCCTTAACATGTAAAGTGGGATATTTTTCTTTTATTTTTGAAAATATATCAAGGTACCATTCAAGGCCCGTATCTGGATTGTGTGCTGACACAATATGTACTTCTTTTATCCCATTTTTGGCAGAATTACCAACTGTATTTAAAATCTCTTCATGTGTTAGAGTATATGGATTGGGATTTTTTCTGCTTGAACTGTACGCACAAAATTGACATACATCTTTACAGATATTAGTAGGGTTTATATGCCTATTAATATTAAAATATGTTTTACTTCCGTATTTATCTCTTCTTAGTTTATTTGCATACTTGCCCAGTGTGAAAAGGTCTAAATCATAAAGTTTAATTCCATCTTCATAAGATAATCTTTGATTGTTTTCTAATTTTTCTAAAATATTCATTTGTTAACCATTTATTCCTAATTTGTTTCGACAAGTGGTTTAAAACAACAACACTCACCATCATAATACTCAATAGTACCGTCTTCGATCCTGTAATACCAACCATGAATTTGTAATTCACCTGCTTTTATTTTTCTTTCTATATCTGGAAAAGTAAGTAGATTTTCAAGTTGATGAACAATTGAAATCCGCTCTGTTGCTCTGTACAACTTTTCTTTATCTGATTTATCTTGTATAGCCAAAAGAGTGTATTCTTTTGCTCTTCGACCAAGCTCAAGCCATTTTTTAACGTGAATTAAATCAGGACTATCACCTATATCTTTATAGAGACTTTTACATGCACCACAATGTGAATGTCCACAAATAATGATATGTTTTACATGTAAAATAGATACGGCATATTCAATAGCAGCACTACTTCCATGATAATCATCATTATTTCTGTATGGAGGTACAAAGTTTCCGACATTTCTTAATATAAACATATCCCCAGGTTTTGTATCCAGCATCAAATCAGGTGTTACTCTACTATCTGAACACCCAACAAAAAGAATTTCTGGTTTTTGTCCATGCTCAACTAATTCTTTTAAATTTCCTTCAAATTTTGGGAAACTGGCTTCTCTGAATTTTTGATTTCCTTGTATTAGTTCATTTATTTTCATTTTCAGTCCTACTTGTCTTCAATATATGTTAAATCTTTTAGTAATTTGCAAACATTTTGCAAATCTTTTGTTGAAACATCCGTTCGTGCTATTAGCCTGATTATAGCACTTTTCACAGTAGGTTGTCTAATAGCACCTACTAAAAACCCTTTTTCTTTTAATACCTTTTGAATTTCTAAAACTTTTTTATTATCTGCTATTTCAATTGGTATAATTAAACTTTGTGCTTTAATATTTAACTCTTGTTCAATTATATTCAAGTGTGTGTGTATCTTTTGTTTTAAACTTGAACTGTTTTGCACAATACAATTTAAAGCTTCAAGCCCAAGGGCTGTATCAAACAGAGATGGCGCCGTTGAATAAATAATGGGTTTGGCTCTATTAATTAAAAAATCAACAATTTTATTTGATGCTAAAATATAAGCGCCAAAACTTCCATATGCTTTTCCTAATGTTCCCATCTTTACGTGATTTAATTTGGGTTTGATATTATAATAATCAAAAATACCCAATAGTTTGTCTCCAATGACACCAGAACTATGCGCTTCATCTACTATTAATAAAGCATTGTGTAAATCTGCAATATCAAATATCGAACGAGATGCAATATCTCCTTCCATGGAATATACGCCCTCAATAGCAATAACAATCCTAGTAGATTTTTTAGCTTGAAATGAGTTGATTCTCACTTGTAAATCTTGGGCATCGTTATGTTTAAAAACAACGACTTGTGAGTCCTTTAGAAGTTTGGATGCTAACATTCCACTTGCATGATATTGCTCATCGATAAAAAGCACATCACCTTTTCGAACTAAAGCCTCAATCATAGCAATATTAGCGATAAATCCATTTCCAACTATAATAGCATCTTCGAAATTATTGACTTTTTTTAATTTGTCCTCAAATTCTTTATGAATTTTACTGTACCCATTTACAAGCATAGAAGCTTTAGGAGAGTGATATTTTTCTTTTAAAACTTTATCATAAGCATTTTTAAAAAGTGTCTTATTGCTTGAAAAACCCAAATAGTCATTTGAGGCCAAGTCAATTAAAGAATCATCAAAAATTTCTCTTGTTCTGTATCGGTTTGATTTGTGAATTGCTTTTAGCTCATTGTCGTACAATGTCAGTGTTTCTCCTATTATCTAGTTAAATATTATACATAAAATTTGATTAAAAATCATTGATTTTATTTTGGCCTTTAAGCCATTATTTTACATTATAATGATTAAATATAACTAATTAAATAACTTTAGTTTTGAAACATTTGAAAAGAGTTATAATTTCTAAAGGAGTATATTATGGAAGAAGTAAAAGAAATAACACAGAGTAATAAGAACGAAACGATTCTAGTTGACTTAAATAAAATTGAAAATCTTGTAAATAAAGTTGCTGACTTGGTGATAACAAATTCTATGATGACTCAAAAAATTGATGATTTACAAAACTTAGAAGATAAAAAAAGTATGCAAGAAACAACTGCTTTATTTGAAAGACACATTAAAGAATTGCAAGATTATGCTATGGAACTACGAATGATTAACATGGCTAACATATATGAACCTTTTTCTAAACTTGTAAAAAATGTATCTTCTGAGTACAAGAAAAAAGTTATTCTTAAAACCTCTGGTGAGAGTACCAAAATTGATAAAAGTATGATTGAATCATTAACAAAACCCTTGACTTCTATTTTAATAAATGCAGTTGAGCATGGAATCGAAATACCTGATGTAAGAGCTAGTAAAGGGAAAAATGAGACAGGAATTATAAATGTTACATCTGAACAGATTAATGGCCAAATTGTAATTACATTTAAAGATGATGGTAAAGGAATAGATATAGATAAAGTAGAGGCAAATGCATTGGCTCAAAGTATTGTAAGTGAAGAAGAACTGGAACATATGAGTGATGATGATAAACTTAACTTGATCTTGAATGATAAATCTATGTTAGCTATTAAAAAAAGTATTGATAAACTAAATGGTTCTATTTCTATTGAAACAAAAAAAGATATTGGTACTTCTATTGCTATTTATATTCCATTAACGCTGTCTATTCTTGATGGACTTAATATTAGAGTGGGCACACAATATTTTATTTTACCTACTACTTCAATTATTGAATCATTACAACCTACGAGGGAGATAATAAAATCTGTGGGAGATGGCTCGTCTGAGCTGTTGATGTTAAGAGAAGATTTTATCCCTATTATTAGAATGTACGAATATTTAAATATTAAAGGTGAGTATGAAAACTTGGTTGATGGAATGTTAATAGTAGTGAAAGCAGGAAAAGAAAAAGTAGCTCTTTTTATAGATGAGTTTTTACATCAACAACAAATAGTAGTTAAACCAATTGATAAAAATTTTAAAGATGTTGTTGGAATTAGCGGCGCAACTGTTCGAGGAGATGGTTCAATTGGACTTATAGTTGATGTAAAAAGTATTATAGATGATAAAAAACATTTATCTGATGCAGAGGAAGAATAGCAAAATGATTAAAGAGTAATATTTTCTAAATGTTCAATCTCATTATCTACAATAATAATTGCATCAATACAATAAACTACATCAAGTTTTTTACTTTGTAAATAATAATGGGTGCTTCTTTTTATTTTAGAAAGTTTTGAGGGGCTTATGTTATTTATTGCAGTCTCATAATCAAGAGCTGATTTAACTTCACAAAAATGATAGGTATCATTTTTTGTTGCGATGATATCAATTTCACCCAGTTTCTTAGCATAAAAGTTTTTCTCGACTATTTCAAAGCCTTTGGAGCATAAATACTCACAGGCTTTATCTTCTGCAATATTTCCCTTAAATGTACTCATATGAGTCTTTTATATCAATTTTTGAAAATACATAAAATCAACCACCACCTACAAATTGTAGAAGCTCAATTTTATCTTCACTGTTTGGTATAAAACTATTCCATTGATCTTTTTTAACAACTTGCATATTTACTGCTGCTGCCATAACTTTATCTTCAATTTGTAACGTTGTTATTATTTCTTGTAAAGAAATATTTGTAGAGAATTCTTTATTTTCACCATTTATGATTAATTTCATTTTTTACCTTTGATAACTTTATTGTTTGAATTTTATCCAAAAACACTTTATATCATCTCAAAAATATAAGTAGGCATCTCGTTATAAGACATAAAAACAAATTTGAAGGATAATTGTAGTCCATATTTAATTTTTTAAAATTTACTATTGTAGTAAATGAAATTTAAAAAAGATAAATGTTACTTTTATGTTACAAGTTGCTTTTAAGTTTAACTTTATATACTTACAATAGTATCTTTTTTATTACATTAATGATACTATTGATATTAATATAATTAAAAAGTATCATTTAAAGTAGTTAATTTCTAATTTAATTGTTATAACAAACTCAACTATAAAAGGATTTAATATGAACATTCTAAATAATTTAGCAGTAAAGTCTAAATTGACTTTTATGCTATTGTTCCCACTTCTTGGTTTATTGATTTTTGCATCTTTAGAGTCAAAAGATTATTACAATCAATATGAGTCAATGAATAAACTAAGAAAGGTCACCATCTTAGCCACTAAAATATCTTCAATGGTTCATGAATTTCAAAAAGAGAGAGGTTTAACTGCTTCGTATCTTGTGAATAAGGCGAAGAAGTTCAATAAAGAATTAACGATACAAAAAGAGCTTACGGATAAAAAAATAAAAGAATATGAAAGTTACTTACATACCTTAGATATATTAAATGAGAAAAAACATTTTAGAGATTTGGTGCAAAAATCAAATAATAAGCTTGAAAAAATAAGTGATGTAAGAAGAAAAATTTTATCCCTTGACCTAAAACTAAATAATGCACTATCATATTATACAAACACAAACAACTCCTTTCTAAACGTAGTTCTTGGTCTTAGTGACTTTTCAAACGATGCTGAGTTCTCAAAAGAAATAGGTGCCTATTCAACTTTTTTGTATGCTAAGGATGAAACAGGACTTGAGCGAGCACTTGGTACTGTTATTTTTTCAAATGATAAATTTAAACCTGGTATGAGAAGAAAGTTCACTACCTTAGTTTCTCAACAAGATGCATATTTGTATATGTTTTTACATTACGCAAGTGAGAAAACAAAAAAATTTTATGAAAAAACAGTTTCTGGTAATATTATTAAAGATGTGAATGAAATGCGAAATGTTATTCTAAATGGAAATGCAATAGGTGGTTTAGGTGTGGATGCTTCATTATGGTTTGATACAATAACACAAAAAATAAACTTATTAAAAAGAGTTGATGATTATCAATCTAATTTACTAATTCATGACGCAAATGAAATTTCAAATAATGCTTATAATGGTTTGATGATAATTTTGGGTTTTGCAACTGTTATTGTAATCATTGCAGTAACCCTTGGAATACTTATTTCAAACAGAATTGTGATTTCACTTAATACATTCCAAAGTGGATTAGAAGATTTTTTCAGTTTTCTAAATTACGAGTCTGAGGATATCGTCTTACTAGAGAACAATAATAAAGATGAATTTGGTGAGATGACAAAAGATATCAACAAAAATATATTAAAAACAAAAGAGAATATTTTGCAAGACAGAAAAGTAATTGATGAAACAATTGAAATTTCTAACAGAATTAATAAAGGACACTTAGATGGGAAAATATTAAATAGCTCTGCTAATCCTGCACTAAATGAGTTAAAAGGAATATTAAATAATACTATTGATGGATTAAATGATAATATGCAAAATATTCAAAAAGTACTTGTTTCCTATACCAATTTAAACTATCTTCCAATTATAGAAAAAGACTCAATGGAGGGAGTTATTGCGCAGCTAATAGATGATATCAATACTTTAGGAGAGACCATAACTCAGACGTTGGTTATTAACAAAAGCAATGGTTTAATTTTGGAAAAAGATGCAGATGTACTATTAGAAAATGTCGAAAGTTTAAATAATACATCCAACGAAGCTGCATCTTCACTAGAAGAAACAGCGGCTGCATTAGAAGAAATAACCAGTACAATCGTAAATAATAATGTAAACTTAAACACAATGACACAATATGCTGATAATGTAACAAAATCAGCAAAAACGGGGAAAGATTTAGCCAACAATACGATGAGTGCAATGGATGAAATTAATGAAAGAATAATTTCAATTAATGAAACTATTACTGTAATAGATCAGATTGCATTTCAAACAAACATACTATCTTTAAACGCAGCAGTAGAAGCTGCAACTGCTGGTGAGGCTGGAAAAGGCTTTGCTGTTGTTGCACAAGAAGTAAGAAACCTTGCATCTAGGGCATCAGAGTCTGCAAAACAAATTAAAGAAATTGTCTCAGATGCAACGACTCAGGCAAACTTAGGTAAAGAAATAGCAGAAAATATGTTAGTTGGATATGAAGAGTTAAATGTGAATATTGATAAAACAATTACTCTTATGTATGATGTTGATGCTTCCTCAAAAGAACAGCAATCAGGAATCGAGCAAATAAATTTAGCGGTTGCACAAATAGACCAACAAACACAACTTAACGCAGCAGCCTCAGCTCAAACTCACGAAATAGCAGTAGGTACTAAAAAACTATCAGAATCAATTGTAAATGAGGCTAATAAAAAAGAGTTTAGAGGTAAAAATCAAGATAAAAAAAGAGAAAAAACACAATCTTTGATTAAAGATAAATATGAGAAAATAAATGAAAACAAACAAACAAACTTAGCCAATACTCAAGATTTTAACAATGTTGAAACAATAAAAGAAAGTTCTTAAACTTATTAGTATGGTTGGGACACTATCTTGGTCTCTCAACCATATATCCAATACCTCGAATATTTGAAATAAAATCCTCTTTTAAAACTTTTTTAACACGATTAACTTCTGCTCTAATTGTAGCATTATCTATTAAGTCATCGTTCCAAACATAATCTCTAAACATGTCATAATTACATACTAAACTCCTATTATTTGTAAGAAGTTCGATAATTTGTAGTTGTCTCTTTGGTATGATTTGAGGTTCATTATTAAAATACAGGGTTAGGTTTTCACAATCAAAACTATAAGACTTTGAGAGCCTTTTATGTTTCATTGGAACTTGTCTTGTTTTCAAAATCTTATTAATTCTTAAATTTAATTCTTTCAAATGAAAGGGCTTTTTTAAATAG
>ENA-ORXI01001910-ORXI01001910.1-sediment-metagenome-genome-assembly--contig:-NODE-1910-length-15715-cov-3.351899_pt1 | contig 15715 bp, 9 predicted proteins | sample MGYA00237861_ERZ511468 | MGnify/ENA primary metagenome ERZ511468 (study PRJEB26299, sample SAMN06266213) | sediment metagenome | isolation source: Hudson Canyon methane seep mesocosm | place: USA:Hudson... | reverse complement strand
ACTTGATCAGCAATGCCTAACGCTTTTGCAGGATTCAAAGTAATCCATTGTATGGCTCTAGCCTTATTGATATCTAACCCTGAACGATTACCCGCTGAAAGTGCTTTAGCAGCCTCTTGGTTCAGATGCTGAGTGCCTACTGCAGAATCCGAATGCACAATTGCACACCCTTTTCCATTTAAGGCTTGATCGACCATGGCCACATTTTCCCAAACCATATCAAAGGCTTCGTGCTTAAATCCCCACCAATCAGCCCACATCGCAGCACAAACTCCTTGCTCTGCAAGCAAATCGGCAACTTTATAAGCCTCAATAGCATGATGAAATGTGGTAACTTTATAATCAAACTCTTTAGCAATATCTAACATTACTGCCATCTCTTCGCCCCTGTAACAATGATTCTGAATAAGGATTTCACCTTTAAGTACACCAACTAGTGTCTCTAGCTCAAGATCTCTAGACGGTGCATAGCCTAATTCTTTTGCTTCTTCTGACTTAGACTCGTATTCTTCTAATCGATTCAGATAGGATTGAGCTTCTATCCAGGCTTTTCTATAACCTGCCACATTACCCATTTTTGTTGAAGGTTCAGAATCTCGGTTCCCATACACTCTTTTTGGATTTTCACCGCAAGCCATTTTTAAGGTGTAAGGAGCACCCGGAAACTTCATACCTTGTACAGTAACGCTTCGGATATTTTTTAGTGTCACCCCTCTTCCACCAATTAAATTTGCAGAGCCTGGGAGAACATGGAATGTGGTTATACCGCCCTTAAGAGCTAGGGTGTATTGAGGGTCATGCGTCCATACAGAATGCTCAGCCCATACATGCGGTGTGACGGGGCTAGTCGCTTCATTCCCATCCGAAAGAGAACGAAGACCTGGAGCTGGGTAAACACCCATATGAGAATGAATATCAATAATACCAGGAGTAACCCATTTACCCTCAGCATCAATCACTTGAGCCTCATCGTCGTCTATGCCCACACCCACAGCTATAATTTTATTATTCTCAATGAGTACAGATGCCTTCTCAATAAGTAACCCAGTGCCGGTCAGCACTGTCCCATTTTTTATTATTGTTTTAGGACTAGGGTCTGGACTATAAGTCGATTGATAGGCTTGGTTGAGCATTTCAGATTCGCTAATAGCCTGCAAATTCATTGAGATGAACAACAGATTAAGCAAACAAATCGAGTAACAAAAATGTCGTATTGGTTTCCTCATTATCTCTATCCCCTCACGTTTTATTTAGTTTTGAATACATAGATGAATATAAAACACCTTAAAAGTCAAACTGAGAAAAAAATAAATACTTAATCGAATTGTCTTTACACAATGTTATAGAATATATTTGTGAGTGTTCTTCTAAAAAACCTTATTGCATGTTCAAGTTTTTTCTTGATCAGTCAAACTCTAGCATTAGAGTTTGACGTCAGTACTGATCGCATTATAGAAGCAAATAAGAATAGCAACGAATGGTTAACACATGGCAGAACTTATAGTGAACAACGATACAGTTCACTTAATCAAATTAACTCAGACAACATAAAAAATCTTAATATTGAATGGTTTTATGATTTAGACAGCAGTCGTGGACACGAAGCCACGCCTTTAATCATTGATGGAATCATGTTTACCACTGGTGCTTGGAGTGTTGTTTATGCCAACAACGCAGTAACAGGAGAGTTATTATGGAAATTTGATCCCCAGGTCCCCAGAGAAAAAGCTTATTACTTATGCTGTGATGCCGTCAATCGAGGTGTAGCGGCCTGGCAAGGGAAAGTGTTTGTTGGAACCCTTGATGGAAGATTAATTGCTCTTGATGCTAAAGATGGCAGCGTTGTGTGGAAGACCATGACGGTTGATAGCTTTGAAGCCTATAGTATTACAGGAGCACCTAGAGTCATTAAAGGTAAAGTAATTATAGGTAATGGCGGAGCAGAGTTTGGTGTTCGAGGTTATGTTAGTGCCTACGATGTTAATAGCGGTGAAATGATTTGGAGATTTTATACCGTTCCCGGAAACCCAGAAGACGGTTTTGAAAATGATGCCATGAGAATGGCTGCAGAAACTTGGAAGGGGTCCGAGTGGTGGAAATTTGGCGGGGGTGGCACAGTTTGGGATTCTATGGCTTATGATCCAGAGCTTGATCTACTCTACATAGGCACAGGAAATGGATCCCCATGGAACTATAAAATTAGAAGTCCAGAAGGCGGAGATAATTTATTTGTATCCTCCATTGTTGCTTTAAAACCTGACTCCGGAGAATACGTTTGGCACTACCAGACCACACCAGGTGATAACTGGGACTACACAGCGACACAACATATCATTCTCGCTGACATTACTATTGATGGAGAAACTAGAAAAGTATTGATGCAAGCACCAAAAAATGGGTTCTTTTATGTTATTGATAGAACCAATGGTGAGTTTTTATCTGCAGAAAATTATGTGAAAGTGACGTGGGCCAGTGGTGTTGACTCAAAAACAGGTAGACCATTAAAAACTGATCTGGGTGATTATGAGACAAGCTTTAAACTTGTGTTTCCAGGGGCATTAGGAGGTCATAACTGGATGCCCATGTCTTATAGTCCAGAGACAGGTTTAGTTTATATTCCAGCTCAAGAGCTTTATATGCCATTTTTAAAAGATGACAATTATAAATACGATGAGACCGGTTGGAACCTCGGAGTTGACATGACGGCTATAGCTCCACCAAAGAATCTACTTCAATTGTCATTACTTGTAAGAAGTGTGAGAGGTCGTTTAAGCGCGTGGGACCCTGTGGCACAAAAAGAAGTATGGAAACAATACTTAACCCTGCCTTGGAATGGGGGAATTTTATCGACCTCAGGAAATCTTGTATTTCAAGGAACATCTGATGGTGAACTGGTTGCTTATGACGCTAAGACAGGAGAGAGAAAATGGAGCAAAGATTTACAAACTGGAATTGTTGCTGCACCAATCACCTACAATATCAATGGCAAACAATATGTCACTGTGGTTGCAGGCTATGGAGGAGTCTTTGCAATCCAAGCGGGTTTACCACCAAAATATTCAGGTGGACCTATCAATGCTCGGATCGTAACATTTTCATTGGATGGAGACATTCAATTGCCTGAAAGACCCACTAACATTAATATGCCTAAACCGCCTCCGCCAATAGAAGATCAAGCCAGTATTGCCAGAGGTGAAGACCTTTTTCATTGGGAATGCCATATGTGTCATGGAGCAGGTGCGATGGGAGGAGGAGTTATTGCAGATCTGAGATATATGACCGAAGAGACGCATGAGAAATTTATGGAAATTACCCTTGGCGGGCTTTACACAGAAAAAGGTATGGTTGGTTTTGCACAACGATTAAGCGAGCAGGATGCTGAAGACATTCACGCCTATTTAATTCAAAGGGCTAATGAAACCTATTTTCTAGAGACTCTTAATTCTGCTTTGAAATAACAAACTCATTAACAACATTGCCACCAATGATGTGTTCTTGAATTATTTTTTCTAAAACTTCTGGTGTACATTTTTTATACCAAACCCCATCTGGATAAACAACAGCTATCGGACCTTGAGAGCAGACACGAAGGCAATTGACTTTGGATCGATAAACCCCTCCTCTTCCATCTAAATTAAGTTCATTGAGTCGTTGTTTAAGAAATTCCCATGAAAGAATTGTTTTTTTTCTGGGTGCACAGTTGGCTTCGGTTTGGTCTGCACAGAGAAAAATATGCTTCTCAATCACATCGAACCCTAAATCATGCAACTTGGCTTGCAAGAGCCTGTCCTTTTCTTTGGTCATTTATTTTTTAATGCGAGTTGAGAGTACTTGATCAAATAATTTACCGTAAGGTGGTCTAACAATCTTTAATGCCACTTCCAGTGGGGTTTGCTTATAGACACCCCTTGGATTAGAAAAAGTCTTAAAACCTTCAATCCCATGATATCGACCCATACCACTAGGACCAATACCCCCGAAAGGAAGATCCTCCTGCACAAACTGAAAAACCACATCATTAACAGCAACCCCACCAGAAACGGTGTTATTGAGCACATGATTTTCCTCCGCTTTATTCTTCCCAAAATAGTACAAACCAAGTGGTCGATCATGATTATTAATATAATCTATGGCTTCATCCAAATGTTTATAAGTTTTAATGGGTAGTATTGGCCCAAATATCTCTTCTTGCATGACCAACATCTCATCGGTTGCCCCCAATATAATTGATGGCAACATTTTATGGTGTACACGTTCGGTTGTATTTTCATTTGAAGGATTAAATTCAATGACTCTTGCGCCTTTGTCTTTAGCATCATCAAGGTACCTGTTTAATCGATTGAAATGACCTTCATTCACGATAGAAGTATAATCATTATTATTAAAAACTGATGGGTACATAGATGCAATTGAGGTCTTTGAAATTTGAATCCAATCCTCTAAAGATTTTTCCTCAATAAAAAGATAATCAGGAGCTATACAGGTTTGGCCAGCATTCATTAATTTGCCATACCATAATCGATCAGCAACCACTGTTAAATCTGCTGAGTCACTAACAATAACAGGAGACTTACCACCCAGTTCTAAGGTCACAGGCACTAAATTTTTAGCAGCTGCTGCCATAACTTTCTTTGCTACTGCTGTTGAACCGGTAAATAAAAGATGATCAAAAGGCAGTGCGGAAAACTCCTGGCCAATATCAGCACTCCCAGGAAAAACAGCGACCTCATCAGTATCAAAATATTTTGTAATCATTGTTTTCATAAGAGCTGATGATCTAGGAGTAAACTCGGAGGGTTTAATCATAGCTCTATTGCCTGCTGCAAGAATGATTGCTAAAGGGCCATAGGTAAGATTGAAGGGGTAGTTCCATGGGCTTATAATGCCTACAACCCCAACAGGTTGGTATTGGATATAAGCTTTAGCTCCAAATAAATTAAAGGGTGGCGTTGCCTGTCTTGATTCTGGTTTCATCCATTTTTTTAAATTCTTCTTTATATAGTGAATGGAATCAAACACCGCAGCAACATCTGAAAATCTTGAAACCTTATGGCAGCGATGTCCAAAATCTTCTGCTAAAGCTATTGGGATCTGCTCCTGATACTCAAGCATCATATCCAATAAACGATCGAGGCGATTAAGACGAACCCTAAGATCAGGGATCGACTCAGAAATAGATTTCAACTGTTGTGATTTGGGTATTTGTTGCATCATTTTAATCTAAGAAATCTGGGTTTATTTTATATATTAAATCATATAAAGGCTGGAAACTTGCCCATAAAATCATTTCACTACCAGCTTGAGCTTTAGCATGACGTGCTGTTTCATCTGGAATAATAATTGGTTTACCTGCGGCTTCAGTGATTAGTTGACTCTGACAACATTTATCCATAGAAATAAACAACCAAACCGCAACATCAACATTTGTTCCAGTGGTCAATAGACCATGATTTTGAAGAATAACTGTTTTTTTATCACCTAAAGCTTTAGCAATCTCCTCCCCTTCGTTTTTATCAAAAGCCACGCCCCCGTAATCTGAATAAATAGACTGTTCCTCAAAAAACAGGGCTGCATCTTGTGTAATTGGATCCAGTAATTTACCTAAGGCAGAAAAACTTCTTCCATGTATAGAATGAGCATGAGCTGCAGAATTAACGTCAGGTCTTGCCTTATGAATGGATGAATGAATATAAAAAGCAGCTGGGTTAATAGGTCGATCACCTTGAATAATAGTTCCGTCTTCTTTAACTAACAGGAGATCAGAAACTGAAATATGATTAAAATTCATGCCCAAAGGGTTAACCCAAAAATGATCTGAGAATTCTGGGTCTCTAAGTGTGATGTGTCCTGCTAACCCTTCATCAAATCCATACAAAGCAAACAATCTAAAGCCAGCAGCTAAGCGTTCAATTTGCAATCGTCTCTGCTCTTGAATGGACATAGCAGGAATAGGGTTTAATGAACCCAATTCTTTTTGGGGTAATTTCCCATCTGTCCTATCAATATCTCCCGGTTTCATTTGAAATCTCCCTATACCTCAGTAATTTAAGTAATATAATACACACATAATTGAAAACACGATTTATTTAATTAAAAATCCAGACTTGTTTGTTTAGAAATTACCTATGAAAGAAACCATTATTAGCCTAGTTGTATTTTTCTTAATTTTCATTTTTATTGTCATGTTTGAGTTCATCATGGTTGGTGATATGGTAAAACAAGAATTGCCAATAGAAACGACAACAACTGAACAAGATGAAGAATAATTCAACTGACAAATTCACAGTATTTAGTGTGTTGCTGGCCATTGCAGTGATTACCATTCCTATGGTGCTATTTCCAGGCCAAGCAGAAACTTTTATTCGTGAGACTTATCAAAATATTGTAAATGTTTTTGGGTCCACTTATATGGTCTTCACCTTATTAACAGTAATCTTCATGATATCTCTATGCATGACCAAATATGGTGGTTATCGACTTGGAGGGGAAGATTCAACCCCTGAATACACTAACTTGAGCTGGTCATCGATGTTGTTTTGTTCAGGTATAGGAGGAGGAATACTTTATTGGGGTGTGGTTGAGTGGGCTTATTACGTCGATCAATCTCTTTTTGGAATCGAAGCTTATTCTGAGAGAGCCTATCATCTGGCTTCAGCCTATGGAATGTTTCACTGGGGTTTAAGTGGTTGGGCTTTGTATTTGATTCCCACAATAACCATAGCGGTTCCTTACTATCATTATAAACTTGGGTCTCTTAGGCTTAGCTCAGGTTTAAGAACTAATTCAAATGTCTCAGTAGAACATTCTGTTATTGGGCGTTCAGTTGATTTTATTTTTGTCTTAGTGCTCATTGGAGCCAGTGGTGGAACCTTAGGTATGTATGTCCCTGTTATAGGAGCTGGAGTTTCTGAATTATTTAATCTCGAACATAATCTGATGCTTGATTTAAGTATGTTAGCTTTATGCACCATGCTCTTTGGTTATAGTGTCTATAAAGGTATATATAATGGCATCCGATTGATCAGTAATATCAATGTCATTATGGCATTAACCTTTTTAATGTTTATTTTAATCCTGGGACCAACAAAAGAAATACTCATATTAACCTATAGTGCATTTAAAGAATTAGCTATTAACTTTGCTGGTATGAATACCTTAGGTATTATCGAAAAATCAAAATTTGCTGATGACTGGTCAATTTTTTACTGGGCATGGTGGCTAGCACTTGGGCCTCAAGTGGGATTATTTGTTGCCAGAGTTTCAAAAGGTAGATCTTTAAGAGAAGTTATTCTTGGTATGTTAATTTTAGGTAGCTTGGGTTGTACTCTATTCTTTGCGATTATGGGTAATTACGCCATAAATCTTGAGCTATCAGGTCAAATGGAAGTCTCAAGCATTCTAGCAAATGAGGGGCATCAAGTCGCTGCTACAAAAGTTATTTTATCTTTACCTTTTGGTAAGGTTTTTCTTTTCACTTATTGTTTAATTGTCGTTATTTTTATTGCAACCTCATATGATTCTGTCTCCTACATCCTCGCATCTCATATTAGAAAAACAGGAATCAATTATTCTGAACCTACTCGTTCAAGTCGTTTATTTTGGGCCTCTGTTTTAGCTATTATTCCTGCGTGCTTATTTATTATTGGCAGTAATCGAACAGCGATGGATTTGATTTTATTAATGTCACCCCCTATTTTGATTTTAAGTCCTATCTTTGTGTTTTCAATGGTTAAAACTCTTAGAAATCATTATCATTGAGGATATGAATAAACATATAAAATTCTCCACATTATTCTTAAGTATTTTTCTTTTTCTTACTGCTATTGATGCAAGCCAATCCTCTGAATTGTCTAAAGAGAGAATAACCCTTAACGATCTAAATCAACTCAAAGACATAAGCTCAATTGATGTGTCCCACTCAGCCAATCTCATGGTTTATTCTGTTTCATCCGTGGATGAAAAAAAAGACCGCTATCGTAACGATATCTGGTTACTAGATTTAAACAAAAATAAAGAAAAAATTCTTCTCAAAGGTAATCATTGGGTTGGAAAAACTAGTTTTTCCCCAGATGACATATTGCTAGGATATTTAGCACCAGGAAGAGGTAAGTATGCAGATTATCAACAAATATGGACAATCAATACTAAAAATTTAGTAAAAAGACAAATCACAAGACTCAAAGCAAACATCAATGATTTTGAATGGTCGCCAGATGGTAAGAAAATAATCTTGGTTGCTGAATCCAAAGCCAGTGATGAAAAAACAAAAAAAACTAGCATCAAAACCCCGGAACCAATTGTCATAGATCGGTATCATTTTAAACAAGATGGAAATGATTTTTTAGGTGATGAAAGACAACATCTGTACCTATTGGATATTAACAGCAGAACTACAAAACAACTCACCAAAGGAAGCTCTAATGAGTTTCTTCCATCATGGTCCCCAGATAACAAAAAAATTGCCTATGTGACAAAAACTGGTGATATGGATCGAACTGATAATTATGATATCTATGTTCTTGAAATTGATTCAATTGAAGACCCTATTCAGCTAACCACCGCCCCTGGATCAGATTCAGCAAACTCCAGACCTCAATGGAGCCCTGATGGTAAGAAAATTGCTTATCTTTATGGTGATGACTCTGCGCTTTTATGGTATGCGCTGACAGAGTTAGCTGTCATAGACTTGGATACAAAAATAAACTCTATACTAACAAAAGAGTTAGACCTCAATACAGCCTCGCCACAATGGTCCGATGATGGCCAAAACATATATTTTATCATTGAGGACAATATGAAAAGTCAATTGGCAAAGTATTCGCTGAAGGATCAAACGATCTCAAGAATTACACCGCCTAATTATTATATTTCTGGATGGGCAAAAAACTATGTGGTTAGAAATGGAAAAATAGGTTTAATCCTCTCAAATACTAATTCACCTGATGAAGTTTTTTTCTATGATGAGGGTAATCTCAGTCAACAATCTCATCATAATTCTGAACTTTTATCCTCAAGAAAAATCTTAGAAACAGAAACTATTTCTTTCTTAGCTACTGATGGTGAAGAATTATTTGGAATGATGATCAAGCCTGATAATTTTGACCCATCAAAAAAATACCCCTTAATCATTAGGATGCACGGTGGTCCTGTCTCACAATATGGGCTTTACTTTAGCTATGATTGGCAATTGTTTGCAGCTAGTGACTATGTGGTTATGGCAATTAACCCCAGAGGAAGCTCAGGTAGAGGCTTAGATTTTCAAAAAGTGATCTTTGCTGATTGGGGAAATATTGATGCTGATGATATTAGTGAATTAGCTGATTATGCAATTTCACTTGGTTATATAGATGAGAATAAATTAGGTTTAGGTGGATGGAGTTATGGTGGCATGCTGACAAATTATGTCATCGCTAAAGATCAGCGTTTCAAAGCAGCTACCTCAGGAGCTGGTATTGCAAATATACTCAGTGGTTTTGGTGATGATCAATACATAAGAGAATACATTGCTGAAATGGGCACTCCTTGGGATAATACTGAGACGTGGCTAAGAGTTTCCCACCCCTTTCTAAATGCAAATAAAATAGTCACACCAACACTTTTCTTGGTAGGAGAAAAGGATTATAACGTTCCATTAATTGGCTCAGAACAAATGTATCAAGCTCTAAAGCATTTAAATATTCCAACAGAACTGGTTGTTTACCCTGGCGAGCATCATTCGTTCTCAACTCCAAGCTACAATAAAGATGTTTTGGAAAGGTATCTGGCTTGGTATAAAAAATACTTAAACTAATTTAAGTATTCGTAATACTCTATACCCGCATCCTGAAAATCATCTCTTTCTTCTGTCCCAATCTTGTGGACTACAAATTGATTGTTTAAATGATAGTCAATACCATTAGTTGTTTTCTCTGAACGGAGTTTAATGTATTGCTCATGTGATAAATCAATATATGATTCAAACGCCAGTGAGAAAGGAGATATTTGAACTGCTTGCTCCCAACCTTCAGCAAAAATAATTGGGATAACTTCCGCAGCATCTCCACTTCCATAGCCAATAATAAGAGCTTCTTTATTTGACCAATCCAATCCTTTTTTGCTTGCTTCTTCTAGGCCTGCTGAAAGCCAACCAAAAACTGATCCTGAATAAATATTACCCATTTCCATTGTAAGATCTTGACCAAAATCAAGCTTAGCTAAAATCTTTTTCTGAAAAGCAGAGTCATTAAGTAAAGTCTTCATTACCTTACTAGCGATGGGGAAAGCATTACGATTAATATCATTATCAGGAAAATCACTGACATTAGGTATATTGTTAAGTTCAGTCAGAATATCGTTAAAACTATCATCTGCAATATTAGCGTATTCCTCTAATTCCCTCTGATCATTAACCCCACCTTTCACTAGAGCATATAGATAGGCAATAGAAAATGCTGTCATTGGCATTCTATGAAATGGGCGATGCATAAACACCGCAGCAACTTGCCTCAAATGGTCAGATAAATGTTCGGAGTGTTTTGATGCCATATTGTCTAGGGCATTAATGGTGCCATCAATATAGCAGGAAGATGAATATTTACCGTTGAAAATAGGCAGATCAAGATCAAAATCAGAATGTCCATTAGCCTGTTTTGCTCTGTAGTGGATGGGTTTTCTAAAATCTAAATGACGATAATCAGAAGCCGAGCCAGACTCTGAAGTCTTTACCTCAGCTATTTTTGGGTTTGATTCAATAAGAACAGCAACAGCTCCTGCACCTTGTGTTGGTTCACCACTGGTCCCTAACTGATACAGAGCTATATCGGAACACACAACAATAGCTTTTAATGACGGCGCATCAGTTTTTATGAAACGAACTGCATTCTTTACAGCGTAAATACCTGAAAGACAAGCTTGCTTAAATTCAGGAACCTCACAATTCTTAGAAATTGGCTGCATAGATCTATTTCTTAATTCTTTATCTATCATGCCTTTAATAATAATCGAGCCAGCTGAGTTATCAGTGCTTGATTCAGTGCCTAGAGCTAGAAAACCAATTTCAGAGGGTTTAATCTTATTCGATAATATTAAATCAAGAACCGCATTGGCGGCCATGGTATAGATGGTTTGATTGGGGCCTAACATTCTAAAGCCCGTTCCAATAACTTGCTTTATTTTGTCCCACGATTGATGTGTCCAATCAGACCACTTTTCTAGGTCCACACGATAAGGTGGAACATAAGTTGAAAGAGCACTTATGCCGACTTTTTGGTAATCCATAATTAAGCTTGATGTATAGAAAATGAGATTGTATTACTAAATAAAACCTTGTAAAAGAAATTTATTCTAAATTAGATTTTAATGATTTGTAGAGAGTTGGTTCCACCAGAAACTTTTAATGGTAAACCTGAAGTGATAATAACAAAATCCCCAGCATTGACTAGATTCGAACTAAGAAGCTCTTTTCTAATCTCTTTTATTGCATCTTCCATTCTGTCTACATTAAATGGATAAGGATAGGAGATAACACCACGGTAGAGAGCAACGCGCCTTTGTGTGTCGATATTACGTGTGAATGCATAAATAGGTATCTCAGACCTTATTCTTGATAGCATCAGGGCAGTTGAACCTGATTCTGTCAATGTCACTATAGCCTTAATATCCATATTTCTCGCAATACTCATAGAACTTAAGGCAATGGCATGATCTACATATTGTAGTTCTGAATATTCAAATTCGTCTTTTCCTGAAATCGTTTGATGATAAGTTTCTGCACCTTTGCACACTTCATCCATTGCCTGGACAGTTTGAACTGGGTAAGCACCTACAGCAGTCTCAGCCGATAACATAACAGCATCCGTTCCATCCAAGACGGCATTGGATACGTCAGTCATTTCAGCTCGTGTTGGGGTTGGGTTTGAGATCATAGATTCCATCATTTGAGTAGCAGTAATAACAACTTTCTTGCCCTTAACGGTTTGTTTAATAATATTTTTTTGTAAGCCGGTTAATTCGCCAGGGCCTGATTGGAGAGCTAAATCACCTCTGGCAACCATTACTCCATCGCTCGCTTTAATAATCCAATAGAGTTGCTTAAGAGCATCCATTCGTTCGATTTTTGCAATAAGATTTATAGTGCTAGCTGACTCTGATAGTACTTCTCTGGCTTGATTAATATCACTTGCCTCATTTACAAATGATAAAGCAATCCAGTCCACCCCTAATTTAGCTAGTCTCCTAATATCATTCTTGTCATCATCACCTAAGCCTGTTTGATTGATGATCTTGCCCTCAACTTCAAAGCCTTTATTACTTCTGAGTAATCCTCCGTCAATAATTTCACATTGCAGAGTTTTCTCTGCTTCAGAAATTTTATCAACTCGACACTTGATAAGACCGTCATCCATTAGGATCGTGTCTTCGAGCGAGATTTTCTCGAAACAATGCTCAGCATTGATAACAACCTCATTTTCTTTTTCAGCAGCTTTCTCAGTGGTGAAACGTATAGTGAGAATCGATGATTTTTCTAGATTCAAAACATGATCTTTAACATCACCTATACGAATTTTATTTCCCTTCAAATCAACTAGAATTGCTATAGGCTTTTTAATTTTTTTAGCAGCTTTTTGGATCAGTTTTATTGTTTTCTCGTTACTCTGACCACTGCCCTCATCCCAACTGCCGTGTGCTAAATTAACGCGGATGACATCAACTGTTTCTAATACTCTAGTGAGTATCTTAGGATCTTCTAGTGATGGGCCATATGTAGCAATAATTTTAGTTCTTCTCATGGCATGGCCAAAGTATCTTAAAAGTCACCAGATTCATCGCGGAATTCTGCTTCATTTAATTCACCCTCTGATTTAGCAACCAACACTGAAACTGTTGCATCTCCAGTAATATTAACAACAGTTCTAGCCATATCTAAAATTCGATCAAATGGTAAAACAAATCCGACTATAAGAGCAGTCTGTGCATCTGTAATCCCTATGACTGAAAGGACCGTAGCTAGAAGAAACAAAGAAGCAGATGGAATACCTGCTGTCCCGATAGAAGCTAGTGTTGCCGTCATTGCAATAAGAAAATAATCAGCAAAAGATAATTCAACACCGAATATTTGAGCTGAAAATAAGGCGACTATTCCTAAATAGAGTGCCGTACCGTCCATATTAATGGTAGCACCGAGAGGAAGAACAGAAGAAGCAACGGTTTTCTTAACCCCTAAGTTTTTTTGCACACATTGTAGTGTCACTGGAAGAGTTGCTGAACTAGATGAAGTTGAATAAGCAACTGCTTGAGCATCAATAATACCTTTGAAGAACTTACCTAACGGTAATCCAGCAACTAGACGAATTAATCCTCCGTATACAAATATCATATGAAACAGGCAGCCTGCGTAAAGGATAACGGTTAAAACAAAAAGATTCTGTAAAGCTGCAAGGCCCATAGTGCCTGAAACCCAAGCGATTAGAGATAGAACACCATAGGGAGCCAATTGCATTACTAAATAGGCGATTTTGAGAACAGCCTCAGCTGCTGAGGAAAATACATCTCCTAAAGTTTTAGTCTTTTCACCACCCAATATAATGCCGATACCTAAAAGAATGGAGAAGAAAATAATTGGCAATACTTCGCCATTGGCTAATGAAGATATTGGGTTAGTAGGAACAATCCCAAATAATCTATCTGAGACACTCATAGATGAGCTAGCAGTTTCAAAAGGAATAACACCGCTCAAATCAATTCCTGCCCCAGGATTAAAAATAGTTCCAAGCGTCAAACCAATAATAATGGCAAAAAATGTGGTCAATAAATACAAAACAATGGTTTTAATTCCAATCGAACCAAGCCGTTTCGGATCACCCATAGAAACCACGCCAGCAACTAGAGAGGTAAAAATAAGAGGCACAATTAGCATTCTAATAAATCGAACAAACAGATCACCAATCCATTTTGAAGATTGGGTAAGATCACCAAAGATAAGCCCAATAATCGCACCCAGAAGCAAAGCGGCCATTACTCTGACCCAAAGTTTTAAGTCAGTTCGTGAACCCAGTAGATAAATACCTAAAAAGGTTACAATTAATACAGCCCAGTAAATGATTTTTAGTTCCATAAATAATATTTTACATTAAATTTAATTACAGATGACTAATCTGTCTGAATTGCAACCCCTGAGTTTGGCCTTCTCAAATCAGCGTACCCGTGATTTAGGCCATTATTAATATGAATGCTTTGTGTGCTTCCCATGGTTTTTGATAATTCAGTGCGATGACCCAATTTAGTCAAAGTCTTTAAAATATCTGAGCTAACAGTTGACTCATGATCCAAACCAGAATAAGGCCAATCCTTATGTAATCTAGGTAACATTGTGGCCTCACCAATATTAAGATCAAAATCAATAACCCCGGTAATAACTCTTAGAATAGCGTCTGGGATAAAAGAACCGCCTGGCGAACCTGTAATTAATGTCAGTTGATCATTTTGATTAAAGATAATTGTTGGGGCCATTGTGCTCATTGGTCTTTTCCCTGGTTCAAATCTATTACCAGGGCTAGCTACCCTGCCTTTGATGGATTTATCTCCATACCTATAGGCAAAATTATTCATTTGATTATTCATAAGGATTCCCGTCCCTGGAATCGTAACCCCTGAACCAAACGAATACCCTAAAGTATAAGTATTTGACACTGCATTACCCTGGTTATCAATAATAGAAAAATGAGTTGTGTCCTTTGACTCCTGTTTAACACTCAATGGTTTTATTTGGGAAGCTAATGAAGCCTTTTTAAAATTTATGCTTCTCGCGAGTTCTTTGGTTCTTTTTGTAGAAAGGAATTCATCAATCGGATTGTCATAAAAACTGGGGTCTCCAACATGATGTGACCTATTGTTGTGCCCTCTTCTTAAAGCTTCAGCTAATAAGTGATATGTGGTTGCTGAATTACTTTTGTATTTTTTGAGATTAAAGTTTTCTAATATTTTTAAAGCACTTAATAAAGTAATGCCGCCTCCTGATGGTGGACCATGAGTGTATATCTTGTTGCCTCTGTAATTGATGCCTATGGGTGTCGTGAATCTTGATTTATAATTTTTTAGATCATCTGATGTGATAAATCCCTTGTTTGACCCCATTGCAAGAATAAACTTTTCAGCGATTTCCCCCTGATAAAAAGCTTGTGCGCCTTTAGCAGAAAGTACCTCTAGGGTCTTTGCTAAATCAGGTCTTTTCATTAAGGACCCCTCACTAATGGGCTTACCATTTCTAAAGTATATTCTTCTTGATTCTAGGTCTTGGTATAACTGAGGCGAACTTTTAATTGCTTGCTCTAGATCATAGGACACAATAATCCCTTGTGAAGCTTGTCTAATCACGGGAATTAAGATCTCAGATAATGATAACTTTCCGAAATTCTTATGAACCTCAATCAAGCCTGAGACTGTTCCTGGAACTGTTGAAGCTTTATAGCCGTATCGAACAATATCCCTATCTGCTTTTTCATAGTCCTTAGGCAAATCCACATTAAAAATATCATCAAGATTGATTTTTCTAGAAGCTTGACCTCTGTAATCAATTGCAAAAATCTCATCCCTTTCTTTGAGATAAAACACCATAAATCCACCGCCACCCAAGTTACCTGCTCTAGGTAGCGTCACAGCAAGAGAAAACCCAACCGCGACAGCAGCATCAATGGCATTACCGCCTTTATTTAAGATCTCAATTCCTATCTTTGAAGAA
>ENA-ORXI01001908-ORXI01001908.1-sediment-metagenome-genome-assembly--contig:-NODE-1908-length-15716-cov-12.398427_pt1 | contig 15716 bp, 18 predicted proteins | sample MGYA00237861_ERZ511468 | MGnify/ENA primary metagenome ERZ511468 (study PRJEB26299, sample SAMN06266213) | sediment metagenome | isolation source: Hudson Canyon methane seep mesocosm | place... | reverse complement strand
TTATTGTTTTTACATAGCTTGGTCAGTGCTAGAAGTCGTACGCTGGTACAAATATTGGATGAGCAAACGGCTGGCTTGATCAGCAAGCGCGTAGAGAAATAAAAACTATGTCATTATTTGATTCATTACAACAGTTTTTGAATACTGGCGGCGATGTGCTGTGGATTATCTTCGGGGTTTCAATTTGCTTGTGGAGTTTGATTGCGGAAAGGCTGGTGTATTTTAAACAGTCATTTCCAAAGCAGCGTGAGCAATGGTTATTGGGGTGGGAAAAAAGAGTAGATAAAAACTCCCCGAGAGCTTTATTTATTCGTGAAGCAATTGTTTCTGAAGCCAAAATTAGTATGGGGAAAACGGTGCCTATTATTAAAATGTTAGTCGCATTGTGTCCTCTATTAGGCCTGCTGGGAACCGTAACAGGGATGATTCATGTGTTTGATGTGATGGCCGTTACCGGGACGGGTAATGCTAGAGCGATGGCATCTGGCGTTTCTCAGGCAACGATTCCAACTATGGCGGGCATGGTTGTTGCCATTGCCGGACTTTATTTTAGTAAATTGATTGAGCAACGAGTGAGTGATGAAACACATCACTTAACTGATTTATTGCAATATCATTAATATTTCAACCCAAAATTAAATATGAGCCATGTAATTTTCTTATTTTACCAGGCTCACTTGAGATAATATTATGCGTCGCAGATCAAACCGTTCAAGCAGCGAACAAACAGCAGATATAGATATGACACCGATGTTAGACATCGTGTTTATCATGCTAATTTTCTTTATTGTCACCACCTCTTTTGTTAAAGAATCAGGCATTGATGTTAATCGGCCTACTGCGCAAACAGCAACAAGAAAGGAGCAGGGTAATATTATTGTTGCCATTAAAGCTAATGGTGATGTCTGGATAGATAAAAGGCAAGTTGATGTTCGTGCGGTCAGGGCGAATGTTTCCCGGTTGCATGCAGAGCAACCTTTAGGCTCGGTTGTTATTGCTGCCGATAAAGAAACCAGGGTTAAGATTTTGACTCAGGTGATGGATCAGATTCGTTTGGCTGGGATTATGAACGCTTCAATTGCTACTGAGACTGAATCAAAGTGAAGATGCTTTCTGTTTCAATTCTAGCGGGTGCACTGGTTTCCTTGGCTTTGTTCTGGTTAATGCAAATGATGATTAGTAATAATCAGCAGGGCTTTGAAAAAACTGAAAACATACAAATGACCGAGTTTGTGCGTTTAAAGCGTGATACCAAACTACAAACCAAAGACAGAAACATCCCTGATGAGCCACCACCAGAGAAACGTCCACCACCGCCAAAAATGCAAATGCAGCAAGTGCATGTGACACAAAATAATGTTCCGCAGATGGATATGCCTAATCTGGATATCCCACTACAGACTAGCCGTTTTAATGGTTCGGCTTTAATGGGGATCCAGGTCGGCACTGGCGGTATCAGTACCAATGTTATTCCTTTGGTCAGGATTCCACCCAGGTACCCCATGCGTGCGGCAAACAGGCGGGTAGAAGGCTGGGTTAAGGTTGAGTTTACTATTACTACAGAAGGCACTGTTAAGGATGCTGTTGTTATAGAGGCGCACCCTAGCAAAGTGTTTGATCGGGCAGCATTGCAAGCCATTAAACGCTGGAAGTTTAAAGCTAAAATTATAGGCGGAGAAGCTTTTGAGCAGCGCGCCGTACAAGTCCTACAGTTTAAATTATCAAAATGATGCGATTATTGATTCTGCTTATATCTGTTCTGTTATTCTCACCAGTCTTTGCGGCTGATAAGGAAAAGTCGCCAGCAATTTCCCCCTGGTTATATAAGAAACTGCAAAAAACAGAGCAACTGATAGCTAAAAAATCTTATCAGCAGGCTGAAAAAAGTTTAAAGGCTATGTTGCCAGAGGCAAAACAGAAAAGTTATGAGCAGGCGCTGGTTTTACGTAGCTTGTCATCTGTTTATGCTTTAAATGGCCGCTACAAAAAAGCAGCTGAAGTGCTGTCAAAAGTGATGGCGCTTAAAGTGTTGCCTAAGCAGCAGGAGCAGCAGGCTATTTTAAACCTGGGGCAGCTTTATATGGCTGTCGAGCAATATGCCAAGGCCATTCAAATTTTAGAGCCCTGGCTTGCCAATAATGCAACTGCAGATGCTCAGGTAAATGTGCTTGTGGCTAATGCCTATGCACAGTTAAAGAAGTACCGTAAGGCTTTGCCTTATATTAAAAAAGCCATTGCCAATAGCAAGAAACCCGTTGAATCCTGGTATCAGTTAAACCTGGCTTTGTATTATGAGCTGGAAAACTATACTGCGGCTACACGAATACTGAAAAAGATGATTGTTTATTATGCTGATAAGAAACAATATTGGGAGCAGTTGGCATCAACCTATCAGCAGTTAAAGCAGTATAAGAAAGCGGTTTCAATCAAGCATCTGGCATATAAAAAAGGTTTTATTAGCAGTGAAAAGAAAATTTTGGAGCTGGCGAATTTGTTTTTATATGTTAATTCGCCTTATAAGGCTGCAACATTATTAAAGCAAACGATAGAGTCTAAAAAAGTTAAAAGTAGTTCAAAAAACTGGGAGACTTTAGCGCACGCCTGGACGATGGCTAAAGAATTTGAGCATGCAATTGAGGCCTTAGAAATAGCCTCAAAACGAAATGAAAAAGGTCGCTTATATCAGCAGTTAGGGCAGATACATGTCGAGCAGGAGCAGTGGTCTAAAGCAATTGCTTCTTTTAATAAGGCGCTGGCCAAAGGCGGTTTAAAAAATACTGGCTCGGCTTATTTAATGCTGGGGATGAGTTATTATGAAAGCAAGGATAGTAAAAGGGCGAAGAGGGCCTTTTTAAAAGCTGCGAAATACAGTAAAAACAGTAAGGCGGCCAGGCGGTGGCTGGATTATATTAGAGCAGCAAAAGAGGGTGTTTGATTTACCAGGGAAATTAGAGGCGCCATTATAGACGCCTGATAATTTTTGTTTACGCCGCTACTGCATTTAGTTCGTTGTCTTCATAGACGCGTGTTTTCTTCCAGCCTAGAAATTTGTTTTCATCAAATGCTAAATCATGATCAATAGAGTGCTCGTAGCAGCTTCTAAATAAACGTGCTGTTCTAAAAGCATGTAGTTCATCATCTGCGGTCACGGTTTGAACGTTACCTACCTGGAATGTTTTGTTTTTAGATTTTCTATCTTTTACCCAAAAGACGGTATAGCAAAGATAGCTTTTATCTTTCCGGTGGTCGTACTTTATGGTGCGAGAAACCCCTGTCACGCCTGTTGTAGTCTTATTCTTGGGTGGCTTTAAGAAGCGAGTGCGACTGCCTTTTAAAACAACCAGCATTTGGTCGCGCCAGGTAATAGCCGCTTGTAAAGACTTGCTCCTGTTGCCCCATAGTTTATGAGAAAAGTAACGACTACTTTCTTTTCCTCGGCGTACGATGCGGACTTGATAACCGAATGCATCGGGTTCGGTGATGTGTTTATTTTTTGCCATTCTAAAGCCCCTCCTGAGTATCCTTTGTATATGATAAGAAAAAAACGAAACTAAAAGGATACATGTTTGTTGTTAATAACGTAAGATAATGACTACAAATTATCAACAAAGTTGCAAAAAATATCAAGTTTTTTAGTATTTATATTGCACAAATACCAACTATTTTAGTGTAGAATACTGTTAATCCACCTTTATGTGGTTTTTCATGGTTTATAACCTTTTGTTTTTTAAGTGTTATTTGGAGATTAAGTAATGAGCGTATTAGTAGGTAAGCAAGCCCCTGATTTTACAGTTCCAGCGGTATTAGCTGACGGTGAAATTGTTGATGATTTCAGTTTTTCTGCGGCGACTAATGGAAAATATGCTGTCGTATTTTTCTACCCATTAGATTTTACCTTTGTTTGTCCAAGTGAGTTAATCGCCCTGGACCATCGTATGGATGAATTTAAAAAGCGCGGTGTAGAGGTTATTGCGGTCTCAATTGATTCACATTTTACTCATAATGCATGGCGTAATACTGCAATCAATGACGGTGGTATTGGTCAGGTTTCTTATACCATGGCTGCAGATATTAACCATCAAATCTGTAAAGATTATGATGTGGAAGCTGAGGTTCCAGCAGTTGCTTATCGTGGTAGTTTTTTAATTGATAAAAATAGTATGGTTCGTCATCAAGTTGTTAATGACTTGCCGTTAGGTCGTAATATTGATGAAATGCTTCGTATGGTTGATGCATTACAATTCCATGAAGAGCATGGTGAAGTCTGTCCAGCAGGCTGGAATAAAGGTGATGCAGGTATGGATGCAAGTCCAGCAGGTGTTGCATCATACTTGAACGACAATTCTGACAAATTGTAAGTATTTGTCGCTTTGAGTGAAAGTAAAGCGGGTTACTGGTAACCCGCTTTTTTTATGCCCAGAATTTGTTGTTTATGCTTTGTTTTTTAACGCCATTCTAGTTAACTGGATATGACTGAAATAAACGATAGCACAGGCAATAAAAATAGAAATAAATGTTTCACCGATTAGCAGCATGCCAGCAGCAAAGCCTAATAAATACCCAAACAGCCCTGTTACAGCCCATTTAATGCCGTTTTCACCCTTGTTTTTTCCTGAATGATAAAAAACAATTACAGTGATAAAGGCAGCCAATATAATTAACATAGTTCACAGATCCCCTTTTTTTAGTTAAATACATTGATTTCGGATAGCTTTCAACGAATAATCAATGAGGAAAAGTATTATCATAAAATATATCTTTTACCATTACACCTTTTAAAATAGAGAGATTTAAAAATGATGCGTTTGCTCAAGATTTTTTTATCAATTTTTGCAGTCATTATTTTGTTAGTGCTGATTGCTGTTGTTGTATTGCCTTTACTGGTCAATCCCAATGATTTTAAGCCTGAAATTCAGGCGGCAGTAAAAAATAATCTGGACAGAGAGCTGACAATTGAAGGCGATTTGCAGCTATCAGTTTTCCCCTGGATTGGACTATCTACTGGAAAGTTAAGTTTAAGCAACGCGGCAGGTTTTTCAGAGCAGGTGTTTGCTGAAATTGCAGAAAGTAATATAAAAGTTAAATTACTGCCTTTACTATCCAAAGAGCTGGAAGTCAGTCGTGTGGTGTTAAAAGGGTTGGTATTGAATCTGGCTAAAAATAAGCAGGGGGTGAGTAACTGGGATGATTTAACTAGCAAAGAAACTTCCCCGGCTAAACCTTCACAGGCAGATGAAGCCGAACAGAAAGATGTCTCTCCTTTAGCTGCTTTGGCGATAGGAGGTGTGTCAATTGAACAAGCCCGGATCAGTTGGGATGATCAGCAGCAAGGGAAGTATACAGAGATTAATGACTTTAATTTTAGCACTGGAAAGCTGGTATTTGATAAGGCAATTGATATTGATTTGTCTCTAACCGTTGTTAACAAAGAGCCAGAATTAACGGAGACGGTGATTTTTTCAACTGGTTTAATCATCAATAAAGAGTTTAAGCTATTTAAGTTAACTGATTTAAAGCTTGAAAGTATAACAAAGGGCAAGGCTATACCAGGAAAAGAGCTAAAGGCTGAATTATTGGCGGAAGTTGCTGTGGATCTGGTTCAGCAGACATTAGCTGTTACCGGGCTTAAGTTAAGTAGTGGTGATTTGCAGCTATCAGCTGAGATTAATGGGATAAATATTAAAGACAATCCCGAGTTTAAAGGGCCTATCAAAATTGAATCGTTTAATCTTGCTCAGTTTATGCAGCAGATCTCAATGCCTTTGCCTAAAATGCAAAGTGCTGATGCATTAACTCATGTCTCGGCCAGTTTTATGTTAGATGCAACGGCTGATTCAGCAGAAATTAAAAATTTAATGCTTAAGCTGGATGATACGAGTATTAATGGTTTTAGCCGTATTAAAAATTTTGCTAAAGCAGAAATAAGCTTTGATATTAACATTGATGATATTGATGTAGATCGTTATTTGGCACCTAAAAAACCGAATGAATCGAACAAGGCAGTAGCAACACCAGCAACTGCAGCTGTTGCTGGAGCGGCCTTATTTCCTGTTGAAACATTGAGGGCTTTAAACGCTAATGGGCAGGTGACGATTGCTAAGCTCAAAATCAACCAGTTAAGCATGCAAGGGGTGAGTTTAAAATTAAATGCCAGTAAAGGTGTGATTAATACCCAGCAACAGGTTAAACAGCTATATAAGGGCGCTTATAAAGGAAAGGCGACAGTTAATGTGAAGAATAAAACGCCAGTTCTGTCTTTAAATGAAAATTTAAGCAAAGTAAATATTGAGCCTTTGTTAAAAGATATGCTGGGTGAAGCCCGAATGAGTGGGGTGGTAAATGCCAGTGCTCAAATTCAAGGGCGGGGAAATACTACAAAAGCGATTAAGTCTTCATTAGGCGGGAAGCTCAACTTTAACTTTAATGACGGTGTTATCAGGGGTTTTAATCTGCAAAAAATAATCGATAATACTAAGGCCTTAATTGAAGGTTCGGCATTACCGACAGAAAATAAAAATGACCAAACTGTTTTTTCTGTGATTAAAGGAACGGCTAATATAACAAAGGGCTTAGTAAGAAATAATGATCTTTATGCCGAGGCTTCAAAATTAAGAGTCAATGGGGTGGGAACGGCAAATTTGGCGACGGATGAGCTGGATTATAAAGTGAAGGCCAGGTTGTTGAAAACAGTGGCGACGGCAACTGAGGCTGAAAAAATCAAAGGTGTTCCTATTGTGTTAAATGTTGGGGGAACGCTGGCAAAGCCTTCGTATCAACTGGATATTGCAGCCATGTTATTAGAAAAAAACAAAGATAAAATTAATAAGAAAAAAGATGAGTTGTTGAAAAAGCTAGATGACAAAGTGGGGCCTGGTGTAGGTGATTTAATCCGAGGTTTTTTGTAAATTAATTAGAAAAAACAACGTGCTACCTTGTAGGCTGGGCTGTGCCCACCCGTATTTTATTTTCTAATTTCAATGTTATGCAAATGTCCCCGGAAATATTTCAGAAAAAAATTCTTGACTGGTTTGATTTGAATGGCAGAAAAGATCTGCCGTGGCAGCTAGAGGTTACGCCTTACCGAGTATGGTTGTCAGAAGTTATGTTGCAGCAAACGCAAGTGACAACTGTCATTCCTTATTTTAATAAATTTCTGCATAGTTTTCCTAGTGTGAAATCTTTGGCTGAAGCCCCTGTGGATTCTGTGTTACAGCATTGGTCTGGGTTGGGGTATTACGCGCGAGCCAGAAATCTACATAAAGCGGCAGTCCTTATTAATGAAAATGAGGGTGTTTTTCCTGATGATATAGACGGGCTTATGGCTTTGCCTGGTGTGGGGCGTTCAACTGCGGGGGCGATCCTTAGTATTGCTTTTAATAAAAGTCATCCTATTCTGGATGGTAATGTTAGGCGGGTGTTAGCACGTTATGCGGCTATATCAGGCTGGACGGGACAAGCCAGGGTAGCACGGGCGTTGTGGGAAAAAAGCGCGCGCTATACGCCCATTGAGCGTTGTGCGGATTATACGCAAGCCATGATGGATCTGGGGGCAACTTTATGTACACGATCTAAACCGCGTTGCGGAGACTGTCCTATACAATCGGCTTGTCAGGCCAGGATAGAGAACAAAGTTAAATTATTGCCCACTCCCAAGCCTAAAAAAGTATTGCCCGTTAAATCGATTTTGTTTTTGATGTTGCAAAATGAGCGGGGGCAGATTTTATTGGAAAAAAGACCTGAAACAGGTATTTGGGGTGGTTTGTGGAGTTTGCCGGAATTTGATTCCTTTGCACAAATCCAGTCTTTATGTGATCAAAAACAGTTTTCTGTTGATTCTGTTACTGAGCTGGATCGGCAGCGACATACCTTTTCACATTATCATTTAGATTACACGCCGATAGTGGTGAAAATACAAAACCCTATAAATAATGTGATGGAAGCAAATCAGGCAGTCTGGTATAAAACGGAACAAATTAATTCTTTGGGGCTAGCGACTCCAATTAAAAGACTTTTATTAAATCAATAGAGAGAGAGTTATGACAAGAATGGTGAAATGTTTAAAATTAGGAGTAGAGGCGGAAGGTCTGATTTCAGTGCCTTTTCCAGGCCCAAAAGGGCAGTTCATTTTTGACAATATTTCTCAGGAAGCCTGGAAAGAATGGGTCAAAATGCAAACTATGATTATTAACGAGCAGCGGTTGGCGAGCTTTGATCCAAAAGCGAAAAAGCTTTTAGAAGACGAAAGGGAAAAATATCTTTTTTCAGGTGGCTTCGAAACGCCTGAAGGTTACGTGCCTCAGAAAGGCTAAAGGCTAAAGGCTAAAGGCAAAAAAGAGCGATGCTGCTAGCTGCTCTTCCTTTAGCCTGCTCTTAATTATCTTCTCATTGACTCGAAAAACTCTGCATTGGTTTTAAAGTCCTTCAGCTTGCCTAGTACGAATTCTGAGGCAGACATTTCATCCATAGGCTGTAGAATCTTGCGTAAAATCCAGGTTTTTTGTAGTTCTTCAGGTGCAACCAGATAGTCTTCTCTACGCGTTCCTGAGCGGTTGATATTAATCGCAGGATAGACTCGTCTTTCAGCAATTTTTCTTTCCAGGTGTAATTCCATATTCCCTGTACCCTTGAACTCTTCGTAAATCACTTCGTCCATTCTGGAGCCCGTGTCTACAAGTGCAGTAGCGATAATGGTCAAGCTGCCGCCTTCTTCAATGTTTCTTGCCGCACCAAAAAATCGTTTTGGTTTTTCTAGTGCGTTAGCATCAACACCACCCGATAAAATCTTGCCTGATGATGGCGTTACCATGTTGTAAGCTCTTGCCAGACGAGTCAAAGAGTCTAACAAAATAACTACATCGTGTTTATGTTCAACTAATCTGCGCGCCTTTTCGATAACCATGTCGGCCACTTGGACGTGTCTGGAGGCGGGTTCATCAAAGGTGCTGGAAACCACTTCCCCTCGTACACAGCGTTCCATTTCTGTTACTTCTTCTGGTCGCTCGTCAATTAAAAGAACGATTAGATAACACTCAGGGTTGTTTTCAGCGATAGCGTGAGCCAAACTCTGAAGGATCATTGTTTTACCGGCTTTAGGAGGAGAAACAATTAACCCACGCTGTCCTTTACCGATTGGGGCGATTAAGTCAATAACACGACCGGTAAGGTCTTCGCTAGAGCCATTGCCTTGTTCAAGTGTGAAGCGTTTATTGGCAAAAAGAGGGGTAAGGTTGGAAAAAAGGATCTTGTTTTTTGCATTTTCGGGTGGCTCAAAGTTTATCTTTTCCACTTTGAGCATTGCAAAATAACGCTCATTATCTTTTGGGGGTCTGATCTTTCCGCTAATAGTATCCCCGGTACGCAAACTGAAACGTCTAATTTGGCTGGGGGAGACATAAATATCATCCGGGCCAGCTAAATAAGAACAGCCTGGTGAGCGTAAGAAACCAAAGCCATCTTGTAAAATTTCTAATACACCGTCTCCGAAGATATCCTCGCCACTTTTGGCCTGTTTTTTCAGGATAGAGTAAATAACTTCTTGTTTTCGTGCTCTGGAAATATTTTCAATACCAAGGGATTCGGCGATGACTACAATTTCACCAATTTGTTTCAGTTTTAATTCGGACAGATTCATATGTATGAGGATTTAAAGATATGTAAAACGGCAATAACCGTCAAAAAGTAAGATAATGATGAGGAGTAATTATATTGTGTTCTAGGTGTCCTGAAGTGGACATCGGGCGAGTATAGCGTAATAAACAGGTGCATGCAAATACTTTTGATGCGCCTGTTTAAATATTATTTAGAAATGAAGTGAGGAAAGAATTTTAATCATTTCACTTTCTAGGCTTAGCTTAGATGTTATTGTCTATAAAATCAGCTAATTGAGATTTAGTTAAGGCACCTACTTTAGTTGCTTCAACTTCACCGTCTTTAAAAATCATTAACGTAGGAATGCCACGAACACCATAGTGTTGAGGTGTTGCAGGGTTGTCGTCGATGTTTAGCTTTGTTACTGTTAACTTACCAGCATATTCAGTCGCAATTTCATCAAGTACGGGTGCAATCATTTTGCATGGACCACACCATTCAGCCCAATAATCAACTAATACAGGGGTTCCTGATTTAATAACTGTGTCATTAAAATCAGCATCTGTTACATGAAGGACAGAGTCACTCACGTTATTCTCCAAAATTTTTAAAAGCTAACTATAAAATTGATAGCAATAATTTGTCAATCAATTTCAGACAAAAGCGTTTTTAAGTTATCCTATGCAGTATGAATAAAACGCATTTAACCAAAACACGCTTCAGTAACCTAGAGCTATCCGACTCTATTATTAAAAGTCTTAAACAGGCAGGGTATATTGACTGTACCCCCATTCAAGATAAAACATTGCCGCTTACCCTGCGGGGAAAGGATGTTGCAGGGCAAGCCCAGACAGGTACAGGAAAAACGGCGGCTTTTTTATTGGCCACTTTTCAGCATTTAATGAATGATGAGAGTGAGCAGATAAAAAATCCTAGGGCGTTGATTCTTGCTCCAACAAGAGAGCTGGCTATTCAGATACATAAAGACGCCTTATTGCTGGGAAAACTGCTTAATTTAAAATATGCATTGATATATGGCGGTACAGATTACAAAAAGCAGCAGGATTCACTTAAGGGTAATGTGGATATTGTCATTGGTACGCCAGGACGTGTTATTGATTTTCAGCGTCAAAATGTATTGAATCTGAATAATATTCAAGTCACGGTAATGGATGAAGCGGACAGAATGTTCGATTTAGGATTTATTAAAGATATTCGTTACCTTTTGAGGCGAATGCCTGAGCCTGAAAAACGCCTGAATTTGCTGTTTTCTGCCACTTTATCTTACAAGGTGACAGAATTAGCTTATGAGCATATGAATAGTCCTGAGCTGGTTAAAATTGAGCAGGAAGAGGTGACTTCAAAAGCGATTACACAAAGTGCTTTTTGCCCGGCAAATGATCAAAAAGTACCTTTGCTACTGGGTTTGTTAAAAAAACACCAGCCAGAAAGAAGTATTGTTTTTGTTAATACCAAGCGCTGTGCTGAACAACTGGATGGTTATCTGCAGGCCAATGATTATAAAGTTGCTGTTTTAAGTGGTGATGTACCACAAGAAAAGCGACAGCGATTATTAAATGATTTTCAGGAAAACAAAGTTAACTTGATGATCGCAACAGATGTTGCCGCCAGAGGTTTACATATTCCCGCTGTATCTCATGTTATTAATTATGACTTACCTCAAGATGTTGAAGATTATGTGCATCGAATTGGACGAACAGCGCGTTTTGGGTCAACAGGTATAGCTTTCAGTTTTATTTGTGAAGACTATGCTTATTCAATGCCTGATATAGAAGATTTCATCGGTGAGAAAATACAGGTCAACGCCATTACAGAAGATCTATTGGCCGTGGATATTAAACCACCAGCAAAAAGGCCTCCTCGTAAAAGTAATTATCAAGGTAAAAAGCCTCATTCAGCCAATACAAAGCCTTATAAGCCAAGGCAGCAGTCCAGGCCTGTGGCGGAAGTTAAACCCGTTAAGGTGGCAGAAACAAAAGCAGCTGTTAGCGTTACAAATAAGGCATTAATTCCCGAAAATCCTCAATAGACGGGAAGCCTCTGATTTCTCTTTTTGCTTGTTGAGAATCTGGCTTGCTGATTGAAATCAAGTGCTTAATACCATAAAGTCTGGCGGAACTTAAAACTGCCAGGCTATCATCAACCAGTAAAGTTGTCTCATTATTAAACGCTTGTTGACTGTCTAATCTCGACCAAAAAGCCTGCGTTTCTTTGGGGCAGCCATAGTCATGAGAGCTGATGATCTGGTCAAAAAAAGGTTGTAGGCAAGTTTCCCCCATTTTTAAATCTAGACTGGCTCTATGCGCATTAGTAACCAAAATAATCTTTCGCGAAGAATGTTGTACCGCTTCTAAAAACTCGACTACATGCGGTAAAACAGAGATAAGGCCTGCTATTTCAGCTTTTAAACCCGCAATATCAAGCTTTAATGCTTCGCTCCAATAATCCAGGCAATACCATTCAAGTTTTCCTTCCATTTCTTTAAATTGAGGAGCCAGTTGTTGCTTGGCCTGTTCAATAGATAGCTGGTTTTTTTCTGCAAAACGACTCGGTACAAATTCCAACCAAAAATGATTATCAAAATTCAAATCAAGTAAGGTTCCATCCATATCCAGTAAAACTGTTTCAATATTATTCCATTCAATCATTGTTGTAAGCTATAGTTAAAGAGTTATCAATAACTAACAATAGCAAAAATGGCTGAAAAACCGAAAATATTTAATAAAAAAATTATTGCTGAAACGCGATTGTTTTGTGTTGAAGCCATGGATATTACATTTAGCAATGGCCAGCAAAGACAATATGAGCGCCTGACCCGAAGCGGCTCAAACGGTGCAGTGTTAATTGTCCCCATGCTTGATAATGAAACGGTGCTATTAATTAGAGAATATTCTGCAGGTGTCGACCGCTATGAACTGGGCTTGCCCAAGGGCAAGATTGATGCGGGAGAAGCTGTTTTAACGGCGGCAAATAGAGAATTAAAAGAAGAAGTGGGTTACGGTGCCAGGCAATTGCACGCATTAAGCTCATTATCTATTGCGCCTTCATATCTAGAGCACATGATTGAGATTGTTGTTGCTCAGGACTTATATGAAGAGAAATTGCCGGGCGATGAACCTGAGGAGTTAGAAGTCATTCCCTGGAAGCTGGATAATATTCAAGGTTTATTGGCTACAGGGGAGTGTACTGAAGCCAGGTCTATTGCAGCGTTATATATGACCCGAGATTATTTGGCGGAATGTAGGAAGTGCTGATGTTTTGTTCCTGCTAGTCTGGCAGTGCTGAAGTAGGGTGGGCAAAGTTTTTCTGCCCACCGTTTACTTGCCACAAAGAGTGCAAAGCCATCCTTATCAGTTCATAAGGATGGTTTAAAAAAGTACAACAAGAAGTAGCAGTGCTTCCAAAATTCTCCTTTGATTTTTACTTCTTTCAAGCTGGCTGACCCCTTGAAATGCTTGAAATGCCTTGAAATGTGGAGTTTAACAGTAGGTTTTGACAAATGAATTTCGAAAAATATGAATTCAGTTCGGCTCATGAAGTAAAAAAACTTTTCACAGGTGTATTTGCAGATTCTGAAGGTCAAGCTGAAGGCGAGCTTATTGGTAACTTGGTGTTTGAATTGCAAGAAACTACAGAACCAAAAGATATATTTGGTTTTATTGCAAGAAATGGCAAAATACTTATTGGTTGTATATTTTTTACACGCTTGAAGTTCGAAAACCAAATTAATGCGTTTATCTTGTCTCCAGTTGCAGTTGCAACACGGTATCAAAAACAGGGTGTCGGTCAGGAGTTAATCAAGTTTGGTATCAATTCTTTAAAAAAAAATAATGTAGAATTGCTTTTTACATACGGTGACCCAAATTATTACTCAAAAGTTGGCTTTAAATATATTTCTGAAAGTATTGCAAAAGCACCTTTAATACTCACTTATCCAGAGGGTTGGTTGGCACAGTCTCTTGTCAGTAAAGATATAGAACCAATAAGCGGTAATTCAACATGTGTTAGCGCACTAAATAGCCAGCAATATTGGTAAAATCGCATATAACAAAAAATTCCAGCCAGGTAGGGTGGGCAAGGCATTTCTTGCCCACCAGTTTCTTGCGACAAAGAGTGTAAGGCCACCCTTATTAGATCATAAGGAGACTTTAATAAAAGTACAGCAAGAAGTAGGAAGGCTTCCAAAATTACACTTTGATTTGCAATTTCAAGCTGGCTGACCCCTTGAATGTGACCCAAGATTATCTGTAGGGCATGCTGATGTTTTGTCTCTGCTAATCTGACCTCGATGACTGCCCTGCAAGATAATCTAAGTGTTTTATTATCAGCATAATATATAATCTACAGTATAGAAAATACTGAGATTTATAGATAAATGACAACGAAGGAAGATTTTCAACAGCTAACGAAAGCGGCCTGTGATAATGACATGGCGACTATTAATAAGATGCTTGATGCCGGGTTCGATAAAGAATCTATTGATGAGTATGGAGAACCGATACTTTCAGATATTGTGTTCAATTTGCTTGAGGAAATGCAGCCTCATCGATATAGCATTGTTATAAGTTTGATTGAGCTGGGATTTAATCCGAATCACTTTGATTCTGATGGCTCAGGTCCGCTTACTCAGGCTATGCTGTCCATGGATGTTGATATGCTTGTGGTTTTATTGGAAGCTGGGGCAAAGCCTAATGAAACGGCGGGCTTTAAAGCCGGTGAAAAAATATATGACTGGGCTGTATTTGATTATGTGTATCAGATTTGGGGGGGTAATAAGTTTCCTGAGCAGCCAGCAGAAAATGTTTTGCTTGATGAGGATCTATGGTTGCAATGGATTGATGAAATGGCTATAAGGCATCAGCGTAGGCGGCCTGATTATTTGTTTAGCTTGAGAAAGTACGGAGCCAGAACAGGAATTGAATTAAAGCAAATGCATTAATGGTTTTTTTCAGCCGTTGAGATGGTCTGGAAAGGCGGTGAGAGTTTCTCTTTACCGCCTTTCCATCAAGCTGGCCTTTGTTTTAGTTGTTGTAAACTACTTTGGGTTCACCAGACGCTTCAACTATTTCACCGATAGAAAAAACAGTTTCACCTTGTTGGCTTAAAATAGCCATGGTTTCAGCTTCATTTTCTGCATCAACACAAACGATCATGCCTATGCCGCAGTTAAATGTTGTCAGCATATCGGCTTGTGAAACATTACCTTGCTCTTGTAGCCATTGAAATGTTTCAGGGAAGTCCCATGCACTCAAATCAATTGAGGCATCAAGTCCTTCAGGTAATACTCTAGGCAAGTTTTCAGTTAAGCCGCCGCCTGTTATGTGGGCCAAGGCATGAACAGGGACTGTTTTAAGTAATTCCAGTAATGATTTTACGTAAATCTTTGTTGGCTCAAGTAATGCCTGGCCTAAAGGCTTGCCATTAAGTGAGTCATCTAATGAAGCCTTGCTTTTTTCAAGAATTTTACGGATTAAGGAATAGCCATTAGAATGAGGGCCTGATGAGGCGATACCGATAAGTTTGTCACCCGCTTTAACCTGGCTACCGTCAAGGATATTGTTTTTTTCTACAATACCGACACAAAAGCCTGCTAAATCATAGTCGCCGTCAGTGTACATGCCAGGCATTTCTGCTGTTTCACCACCTACTAGCGCTGCGCCTGCAAGTTCGCAACCTTTTCCTATGCCTTCTACTACGGAGGCGGCTGTATCTACGTCTAGTTTTCCAGTGGCATAATAATCTAGAAAAAATAGAGGTTCTGCGCCTAAAACGACAATATCATTTACACACATGGCCACCAGATCTATGCCGACAGTATCATGTATGCCTAATTCTAAAGCCAGTTTCAGTTTTGTACCAACGCCGTCTGTTCCAGAAACCAGTATAGGGTTTTTGTAGCGGTCTAAAGGCAATTCAAACAATGAGCCAAAGCCGCCTAGGCCAGACATTACTCCAGGTCTACGGGTTTTAGCTGCAATCGGTTTAATACGTTCAACGAGGTCATTGCCCGCTTCAATATCAACACCTGCGCTTTTATAATTAAGGCTTTCTTGATTTTGTTCGCTCAATGTGATGTTCTCTTATTAAAGTTAATGGTAAATCTACCG
>ENA-ORXI01001905-ORXI01001905.1-sediment-metagenome-genome-assembly--contig:-NODE-1905-length-15723-cov-5.370830_pt1 | contig 15723 bp, 14 predicted proteins | sample MGYA00237861_ERZ511468 | MGnify/ENA primary metagenome ERZ511468 (study PRJEB26299, sample SAMN06266213) | sediment metagenome | isolation source: Hudson Canyon methane seep mesocosm | place... | reverse complement strand
AGTGATGAAGATTATCTAGGTGGCGAAGGTGACAGATTTTTAGAAATCTGGAATTTAGTATTTATGCAATATGAAAAAGATAAAGCGGGTACGTTAAATCCTCTTCCAAAACCTTCTATTGATACGGGTATGGGATTAGAGAGAGTCATTGCAATAAAAGAAGGTGTTTTAAATAACTTCGATTCTTCAAACTTTCAACCCATCATTAAAAAAGTAGAAGAATTAGCAAACAAAAAACATACTAAAGAAACTATTGGTAGTTACAGAGTAATTGCAGATCATTTACGAGCGACTACCTTTATGCTTTCTCAAGGAATTTTGTTTGATAAAGAGGGTCGAGGTTATGTTTTAAGACGAATTTTAAGACGAGCTGTTAGACATGGATATTTACTAGGTCTGCGAAAACCATTTATGGCAAAACTTGTTGATACTTTATGTGATATTCTTGGAAATCATTACACAGAGCTCGTTGAGAAAAGTTCATATATTAAAGAACAATTAACACTAGAAGAAGACAGATTTTTCAAAACTATTTCAAGTGGAATGGCACTATTTGAAGAAGAATTGCCAAATACTAAAGGTAAATTTTCAGGAGAAGTTGCTTTTAAACTATATGATACTTTTGGTTTCCCATTGGACTTAACACAAGATATGTTAAGAGAAAAAGACATGGAAGCAGACACTACAAAGTTTGATGAACTAATGAGTGCCCAAAGAGCAAAAGCGAAAGCTGCTTGGAAAGGTAGTGGGGATAGTTCAAACGACGGTGACTTCAAAACTTTACTTGAAAAACATGGAACAAACAAATTTATCGGATACGATAATGTAACTGCAACATGTATGATCACTGCACTTTTAGATGAAAACTTTAAAGCAGTTGATACTCTAGCTGAAGGAAGTTTAGGTTGGGTTATGTTAGATGAGACACCTTTTTATGCTCAAAGTGGTGGACAAGCTGGCGATATTGGTGCACTTGAAGGGAATGGTCATGTAGTTACAGTTGAAGATACTCAAAAATTTCATGGCATTATTCTTTCAAAAATAAAAGTAGAACTTTCGCCTTTAAGTAAAGGCGATACTGTTGATGCTATTGTGGTAAACAGATATGAAGTTGCAAAACATCATAGTGTGACACATCTACTTCAAACTGCACTTAAAATGGTTTTAGGAGAAAATGTAGCACAAGCTGGTTCTTTAAATGACATTTCGAGATTAAGATTTGACTTTACATATGCAAAAGCAATGAGCACAGCGCAAATCGATGAAGTTGAAGATTTAGTAAATACTATGATTTCAAGAGGATTAAAAGGGAACATTAAAGAACTTCCAATTGAAGAAGCTAAAAAAAGTGGCGCAATTGCAATGTTTGGCGAAAAATATGGGGATGTAGTAAGAGTTGTAAATTTCGGAGATGTCTCAGTTGAATTTTGTGGAGGAACTCACGTAAAAAATACATCTGATATTGGAAGTTTTTATATCACTAAAGAAAGTGGCGTTAGTGCTGGAGTGCGAAGAATTGAAGCTGTATGTGGACTAAGTGCCATTAACTACACTAAAACTATTATTAGTGATATGCATAAAATTCAAAGTGAAATTAAAAACAATGATGTCTTACTTGGTATTAAAAAACTTAAAGACCAAATCAAAGAATTAAAACTTGAATTAAATGAAGCTGTGAGTCAAACAGCAGCACCTATGAATGAACTTATGATTGATGGAACAAAAATAGTTGTTGATGTTATCAAAAATGGCGATATTAAAAAAATTATTGATGATTTAAAAAATGGCAATGAAAAAGTTGCTGCTTTATTACTTCAAGCAAAAGGTGATAAAGTAATGATGGTTGCTGGAAGTAAAAATACAAACATTAAAGCAGGTGACTGGATTAAAAACATCGCTCCAATTGTTGGTGGTGGTGGTGGTGGTCGTCCTGACTTTGCACAAGCGGGTGGTAAAGATGTAACTAAGATTGATGAAGCTAAAGAGCTTGCATTAATTTACGCCAAAGAAAACTTGTAGGATAAAACATGAAAGAACTATTTTTGCAATTTCCAGCGTTAATAGTTTTTCTTCATGTACTTAGTGCTTGTATTTGGATAGGAGGAATGATTGCAATTAGGTTTGCAGTTCATTACTCCATGCAAAATATACAAGATCCAAAAATAAAAATTGAACGCACATTAGAGAATCTAAAAAGATTTTTTAATCTCGTACTTCCTTTTATTGCCCTACTTTTAATAACAGCCCTTATGCTGGTTTTTGGAATGGATATAAAAGAAACTCCACTGAATAAGTTTGTACATGTTAAAGAGTTTGTATGGACTATTATGACCTTAGTTTATATTACCATCTACATCAAACGAAACAAAGCTGAAAAAGCATTTTTAGCAGGAAACCTAACAGATGTAAAAAAACAACTTCTGCCTATTGCAAATATCTTTATTCCCCTTAATATTGCACTGGGATTACTTGCTATTTATCTGGGTGTATTGTTAAGAGGGTTTTAAAATACTTTTTAATACTACGTTGGTTATTGTGCAATAAAATTCAAAGGACTGCTATTGGCAAACTCTAAAAATCTTTTTACTCTATCTTTTATTCTTTTAATAATTACCTATCTTTTTGTATTTGGAAGAAGTAAAACCCTTGAAATTATTTTGAGTGAATATCTTTTGATTTTATCCATCATTCCTATTATCATAACTCTGTTTTATTTCAAAAAAAAGTTACACAATACTAAAATAATTGACTTTAATAAAAATAACCAATTTTCACTAAAGTCAAGTATTGGTTTTTTTCTTATATTTCAAGTAGCAGATTATTTTTATGAAGATGGGTTTATTGGTATGATTTCTCAGTGGTTTCTATATTGGGTATTGGGTATTATCACATTACTGTTATTACAAACTATCAATTATTTTAAAAATTATCAAGTTTTAAAAAATCTTAACCTTGATAATTAAAATAGGCTAATTATAATACTTCCCCAAACAACAACAAATACCATAATACTCAAAAATACTATAGTACTACCTACATCTTTTGCACGTTTAGCCATATCATGATGATCTAAAGTCACTAAGTCAACAACACGCTCAATTGCACTGTTTATTGTTTCAGCAATTAACATACCAGACAACGTTATAAACATAAACAGTTTATGGGTTAGGGATACATCAATAAAGAATAATACGGGTAATAAAATAATAGCAATAACCAATTCAATTTTAAAGGAAGTCTCATTTTGAATAATATCTTTAAAACCAGCTAAGGCATAACTTGTGTTTTTAAAAAAATGATATTTTGGTTGGTTTCTCACTTGACTTCCTTTTACTTATGTTTATTTAAAATATCTAAATTTTTATTATAGACAGAAGTTTCAATTTCCATTAGACCTAATATAGTATGAAATAAGTTTGCATGGGAATATTCTTCACCCGCATTTTTTCTAATTTTCTCTATGTCTATATTTTTTTTAGTTTGTTCTCCAAACCACATAAGTGCACCTACTTTAGTTTGTTCACTTGGAGCCATAAAATAAGGTAACCCATGTAAATATAAACCATTTTCACCTAATGATTCTCCATGATCACTCATGTAAATCATAGATGTTTCATGGGTTTCATCGTTTTGTTTAAGTAAATTTATCACTTTGGATAAAAAGTAATCTGTATATAAAATAACATTATCATATGCATTATTAATCTCTTCAATTGTACATTTTTCCAGTTGATTAGTTTTACATACGGGTGTAAACTTTTCAAACTCTTTGGGATATCTTTTATAATAAGCAGGTCCATGGTTACCCATTTGATGAAGTACAATTAGTACATCTTTATCACCGCTTTTATCAATATAATCTTGTAGTCCTACAAGCATACCTTCATCCCTACACTCATCTTTACACATAGTATTTTTTTTAGAGTTTCTATAATCCTCATAGGTTACTCTAAGCGCAACTCCTTTTGAATCTGAGTTGTTATCTCTCCATAAAATATTTACATTATTGGTATGATTTACTACATCCAATACATTTTGAGTTGAAAGACCTTTTTTGTAACTATAATTACTTCTTGTGTAAATAGAGAACATACAAGGCACTGATATAGCCGTTGATGTACCACATGAACTAACATCCCCTAAATTAACAATATCTTCTTGTTTTAACAAAGGGTTTGTTTCTTTGTCATACCCATTTAGTGAAAAACTACTGGCTCTTGCCGTTTCACCAACTACTACAATATGTAATTTTTTATTTTGTGGCTGTAAACTTTTTGCATCTAAACCAATTGGTTTTACTACAATGTTTTGATTACTGGCCATTAAGTTAACATATTTCCCCAAGGAATAAATAGCAAAGGTTGGATTAGTATAAAATCTTAAAGGTTTGTGTTCTCTAAAAAAAGAAGAATAAAACTTACTAAATAAAAATATAGTTGCAAAAATAACTACTAAACAAATTATTACTGTTTTAATTTTTGTCCATAATGCTGTTTTAAAACTGCCATATTCAACTTTAATTTTATAAACAACAAAAGAAGGAATCACTCCTAATAAAAACAAATTAGTTAGTAATGATATACTAAATAAATCCATACTTTCATGTAGATTGGTTTGTGCTGTATTTTGTATCATGGTATAATCTATTACTATATTGTATGTATCCATGAAATAACTAATCAAGGAAGACGACAATAGAATTATGATTAAAATTGGTTTTGTGGTATATTTTGAAGATACTAACGTAAATAAAAATATAATAAAACTAAATAACACAACAAATAAAGATATCAAAAAACCCAAATTTTTTGAATCTAAAGGATAGACTTTTAATACGTTTTCAAAAAATAAAACATTATCAAATAAACATATGAACAATGATACTAATATAATTAATTTAACTTGACCTAGACGGATAATATACTCCTGTATAATTTATAACTTATTAAAAATGGATTATACATCATTTCTTTTTAAAAACCGCCGTACAAATATAAAGCAAGTGGAATAAATACAATGGAAATAATGGTACTTAAAAATACAGCCAAGCTGGCCTTTGCTGGTTTAGCATTTAATAAAACTGCCAATGAGACAGAATTACCTGCAAGTGGAACAATTGAAAATAGAATCAAAACTTTATACAAATCATCATTTAATAAGTGAATTACTGTTTTATCCAAAAATATAAGTCCCAAGATACTAGCAGGCCAAAATACAAATTTAATAAAAAATGCGATATTGATAAACTTCAAATCCAAATCTTCACTTTTATTAAATCCTTGTAATCCCATTCCCAGCATCATCATACCTAAAACCCCATAGGCACTTTTAAACTGGTCTGTATAAAAAGTAAAATCTTCTGGAAGTTTAATACCCATAAGGTTTAGAGAAATACCAATAATAAATGCATGTAAAATTGGAAGTCTACTCACTTTTATGAGGCTTTGTCGTGCAGTAAAGTTCCCTTTAGCTGTAACGTAAAACCCTGTAGTATTTTCGTACAGCAACGATGCTAAAACCGTGAAAATATAAATATTTGCCAAGTTTGTATCAAAAAATATTAACGCGAGTGGAATTCCAAAATAACCAGTATTCCCAGTACCTGCACTAAATGCTAAAATATTTCCAGTAGGGTCATTCCAGTTTTTACCAAAAATCCATAAGGTAACAAAAGCGATAGTAGATCCAAAAATATACAAAAATATTGGCAAAAAGGCAATACTAGCATTGATTTCAACACTCATGGTTGCAGATAACACAACAATTGGTCCAATGATATAAATAAGTAAAGAAGCAACACTGTGTCTTTGCACATCTAGGTATTTTGTAGCTAAAAAACCAAGGCCTACATTTAAGTATAGTGGAAAGATTTTTATTAGAAGTAAAAAAAATATATTCATTTTATTCCTATGTAGTTTTAGATAAGATATTATTATACTAAATATATAATAATAAAATGACAATAATATGATATTTAAATAAGGACATACATTGATAAGACTGGGTTCAAATTCATCTACACGTGCATTAATACTAAACAACTTTAAAATTGATTTTATACAAAATGGTGGAAGTTTTGATGAAGACAGTATAAAAACAACAAATCCAAAATCATTTGTTTATGAAGCAACAAGAGGAAAATATCAAGAGTTATTCTCAAAATACGGTGTGGAAGATATACCCTTATTGGTTGCTGATTCAGTAGTTACTTCTCAAGGAAAATTACTGAGAAAAGCAAAAGATTTAAAAGATGCAAGAAGAATGTTAGAACTTCAAAGTGGAAGTCAAACATCTGTTATCACGTGTATGATATATAAATCAAAAGAAAAAGAACTCATTGACATTTCAATCACTACTTACATGTTTGATATATTTAAAGAAGAGGATATCGAAGCTTATATCAACTCAGGAGAATGTTTTGGAAAAGCAGGTGCTATTATGGTAGAGGGTTTTTGTAAACCCTATATCAAAGAAGTTGTAGGTTATGAAAGTTGTGCCATGGGACTGTGTATAGAAAAACTAATCCCATTTTTATAAAGCTATTATATTCTATTTACTAGTTGAGAAGGCAATAACCCTAGGTCTTCTTCAACTATCTTTGTATCTCCATGTTCTATGAATTCATCTTCATATTCAAATGAGATAACTTGAACATCTAAGTTATTTTTACTTACAAATTCTAAAAGTGCGGAACCTACTCCACCTTGGTAGGATGAATCAGAAAATACATACCAAGTTTTATGCTTAGAGGCTAATTGTTTCAATAGCTCTTCATCTAAAGGTTTTACAAATCTTAAATCTAAAATTGATAATTCTTCCGCATGAAGTTTTTCAGTGGCAATTGCTCGACTTACTCCTGCTCCATAACCAATTAGAAGTTTATCATTATCTGTTTGTTTTAAAAGCTCTGCAATTCCAAGTTCAAATTTAGTTGCATCGTATTTAAGTTCATCATACGCACCTCTTGGATATCTAATAGCACAAGGACTGGTACATTCATATCCATACTCAATTGCATATTCAAGTGTTTTACTGTCTCTTGGAGCGCAAAGAATCATATTGGGGATAAGTCTTAAAAATGAGATATCAAATACACCTTGATGTGTCTCTCCATCATTACCAACAATCCCTGCTCTATCAATGGCAAAAACCACTGGTAAATCCATCAAACAAACATCATGTATGATTTGATCAAAACCTCTTTGTAAAAAAGTCGAATAAATAGTAATAAAAGGTTTAAAACCCTCTTTTGCCATAGCTGCCATTGAAGTTACTGCATGTTGTTCTGCAATAGCCACATCCCAGAATCTGTCTGGAAATTCTTCTATTAATTTATCAATTCCAGTTCCACTTGGCATTGCAGCAGTCACACCCACTACATTTTTCTTTTTTCGCGCAAGATTTAATAATGCATCTGCAAAAACTGCGGTTGCAGATTTTGGACCAGATTTTTTCTTAAATTCACCTGTTTTTACATCAAAAGGTCCTACTCCATGCCAATGTTCATGATGACCTTCTGCTATTTCATACCCTTTACCTTTAACAGTTTTGGCATGAACAATGACGGGTTTGCCCATTCCTTGAGCCAGTTTTAGTACTTCAATGGTTTCTTCAATATTATGTCCATCTATGGGCCCAATATAATCGATACCCATCTCTTCAAAAAGAATTCCCGGAGTAATAAGTTTGATACTTTCTTCAACTTTTTTAGCTATATAGGAAGTACCCTCAGAAAAATGGTTTTTGAGAATGGTATCAACTCGCTCCCTTATTCCTTGATATACTTTTCCAGCAAGCAATTTACTTAAATGCTTAGAAATTGCCCCAATAGGTTTTGCAATACTCATTTCATTATCATTTAAAATGATAACCATAGGATATTTTCTATCTCCAAGTTCATTTAGAGCTTCATAAACCATACCAGCAGTCATAGAACCATCACCTATCATAACAACGGGAACTCTATTTTCACCTTTTAGTGCAATCGCTTTTGCTGCGCCCACGCCAAGTGAAATAGACGTTGAACTGTGTCCAGCAACAAAGTAATCAAACTCACTCTCTTTAGGTTTTGTAAATCCACACACACCATCAAATTGTCTAATGGTATCAAAACTATCCCAACGACCCGTTAGAAGTTTATGAGGATAACATTGGTGCGAAACATCAAAAATAAATGGGTCTTTATTTACATCAAATACATAATGCATGGCAACGGTTAATTCAACCGCACCCAATGTAGAACTAAAATGTCCACCATTTTGACTGACTACTTCAATAATTCTATCTCTAATATCAGCACTTAAGGTTTCTAATTCTTTTAGGTTCTTATTTTTAATATTCATTAAATTTCTTTTTATAAACTCTCGTTATTTTCTAAATTAAATAAAACATCATCCAGTACTTTAAATACTTGAGTGTTTTGATCATTTGAACCAATAGTTATTCTAATAGCATTTACACCATAACCTGTTAAATCTCGAACAATCACACCTCGCTCAAGTAAAGCTTGTGCCACTTGTGCAGAGATAAACTTGTCTTCAAACTTTAAGGTAATAAAGTTTGTATATGAAGGAATATATGAAAACCCTTTTGCTGTTGCATACTCTTCATATCTGACCATTTCTTCAAAGTTTTTAGCAATAGAATTGGTTACAAATTCTTCATCTTTTAATGCTTCAATGGCAGCTGCCAATGATAATGTCGTAATATTAAAGGGAGGTCTTAATTTTAATAGTGAACCAATAACATCTTTTTTTGCAATTCCATATCCAACCCTCATACCACCAAGGGCATAGGCTTTAGAAAAAGTTCCTAAATAAATTGCATTGGGGTATTTTGTAATTAAATCATGTGCATCAATTTTTTTCTTTTCATCTTTAAAAGAGGCATACTCTTGATAAGCACCATCAACAACAACTAAGGTTTCTTTGTCAACTTCATCTAAAAATGCATAAACATCTTCTTTATCTAAACATTCACCTAATGGGTTATTGGGTAAACATAAGAATATTACATCAGCTCCATGTTCTTTATACATTTGGCTAAATTGAGCTAAGTTATGTTCATCATCAACAGTTTTAATGATATTAGCTCCCGCTTGTTTACCATAAATTTCATACATAGCAAATGTTGTTTTACTCATAAGAATATTTGAGCCTTCAACACATTTTGATTTCACACAAAAATCTAAAACTTGGTCACTTCCTGCTCCAATGATAATATTTGAACTTTGAACTTCAAACTTTTGGGCTAATGCTTCTTTTAATTCATACATTGAATCATCAGGATACATAAACATATTCTTTGCCACTTCTTGAATCTTTGCAGTTACTTTTGAACTTGTACCATATGGATTTTCATTTGATGCTAATTTAATAATATCTTTTGTATCAACGCCATATTCTCTTACAACCAACTCAATTGGTTTACCAGCTTCATATACTTTTACATTGTCTAATATTTTGTTAAATTCCATGCTAATCCTTAAATATCTTCTATTTCTTTTACATATGATCCTAAATACTTTATAGAATCATTATGTTTACTAAAAACTGTTTTTACATTTTCATCATCTTTATGACCATCAAAGTCAATAAAAAAGATTGAATTACCTTCAACGATATGTGATTTAATTTTTGTAAGATTTAATCCCGCCTCATCAAAATCAGTCAAAAACTCAACCAAGGCTCCAGGAGTATTTGGAAGTTTTGCTAAAATTGAGGTTTTATCTTTACCACTTTGAGCATTTTCAAAATTACTTACGATAAAAAATCGTGTTTTGTTATTGTCTTTATCTTCTATATCTTCAAACAAAATAGGTAGATTACATATTTTTGCAGCAACGTGAGAACAAATTGCAGCGCTGTTTTTATTTTGTAAAGCATATTTTGCTGCTTTTGCTGTTGATTCTACAGGAATATGTTCGACTTCATCCAATCCCACATTTTCTAAAAATCTATGACATTGTTCAAAGGCAATATCTTTTGAATAAATAGCCTTAATATCTTTTACATTTTCACAAGAAGTTGCCAGTGTATGATGAATATCAATCACAACTTCTGCAATAACTTTTACATCATAAGAACTTAAACAATTAATCGTGTCACTGACAATTCCATTTGATGAATTTTCAATGGGTATTACTCCAAATCTTGCTTTTCCACTTGATACTTCTCTAAATACACCTTTGATAGATCCAATTGGTAAATAAGCACTCATAGCCCCAAATCTACTTTCAGCTGCTTGATGAGTAAAGCTTCCTTCAGGTCCAAGATAAGCAATATTTTCTGGCAATTCAAGATTTCTAGATATGGCAAAAACTTCTAAAAAAAGTGCTTCAATGGCTGCACGGTTTAGTTTTCCAGAATTTAAGTTGTCCAATCTGTCTATAATAGCTCGTTCTCGTTCAGGTCTGTAAATAGCGCCACCACTGTGTGCTTTTAAAACACCCACTTGATGAACGATTTCCATTCTTTCATTTATAAGTTTTAATACTTCATTATCAATAGAATCTAATTTATCTCTTAACTCATTTAATCCGGTTTCATTCATATTTCATTCCTGTTCAGAAGTTGTATTACTTCACTCATATCTTTACAAATATATTCTGGTTTTTCATCTTCACTTAACGTGGGGATTACTTCATTGGCTGCTTTTACTTTGCCACTTAAAACTAAAATTGCATTCATGCCTAACTTTTGAGCACCCACAATATCACCCATCATATCATCAGATATAATTGTGATATCTTTAAAATCTAAATCTAATAGTTCTCTGGCTTTATCATAGTAGTTAAAGCTTGGTTTTCCAACTACCTTATACTCTTTATTCACTGCAAATTTTATCATATTCATAATAGCACCCACACCAGGATATCGATTACCTTCTTTCAAGTATGTTGATGTTTCATGCATTCCAATTAAATCATCCGTTTTATAAGCACATTCAATCATCTTTGCATAATCTTCATTGTCATAATCTTTTTTAATAGACACAATAAGTGAAGCTGGATTATCATAATCAAACTCATATCCCAATTGTTTTAAAACGAGTAAAAATTCATCTGCCCCAAAAGCTGCAACATTTTTTTTCAATGCAACTTTTTCTAATAAAGAAAAAGGATCAATATAATTTTTTATATTTAATCCTTTACCTTGTAATACTTTTAAAAAATCATCACTTTTAGCTTTGGTATTATTTGTAATAACCATATAAGGTATTTTCTTTTCATTTAGTGAATCTATAAACTCAATTGCACCAGCAATTGGTTCCTTTTTTTCATCACAGATTAATGTACCTTGCACATCAATGAAAAAACCTTTTTTAATCATTATTATCTACAATCTTATTTAAGAAAATCAACTTCTGAAGCAATTAAGTCTTCAAAAGTTTCTCTTTTTCTAATCAGTCTTGCTTCTCCATTGTGAACCGCAATTTCAGCAACTTTTCCTCTTGTATTGTAATTACTTGCCATTGTAAAACAGTAAGCTCCAGCACTGTAAATAGCTACTAAATCATTATGTTGTGTTTTAGGAAGGTTTATATTTTTTGCAAAAAAATCTCCACTTTCACAAATAGGACCTACAAGATTACAATCACTTACATTTTCACTTCTATCTAAAACTTCTAACTTATGTGATGCACCATATAATGCAGGTCTAATTAAATCATTCATAGCTCCATCGACTATGACAAATCTCTTATCGCCATTTACTTTTTCATATAATACTTTAGTAATAAAAGTTCCAGCATTTCCAACCATTGATCGACCTGGTTCACAAATAATTGTAATATCTAAACCAAACAAAGCTTTTAGTACACCTTGGGCATATTCATTGATATCAATTAAAATTTCATCGTCATAAACAATACCTAATCCACCACCAATATCAAAGAATTTAAGTTCAATGTCAAGAGCATGTAAATTCCTAACTAAGTCTGAAACAATTTGAATTGATTCTAAAATTGGCTCCAACTCAGTCAATTGACTACCAATATGTAAATGAATTCCTTGAGGATCCAAGTTTTCCGAGTTTTTACATTTGATATAGATTCTTTTCGCAGTATCGATATCAACACCAAATTTATTCTCATGCAACCCAGTTGAAATATAAGGATGTGTTTTAGGGTCAATATTTGGATTTACTCGAACAGAAATCCTTGCAACTTTATCTAAACTTTTTGCAATTTCTTCTATTCTTTCAAGCTCTGCATATGACTCAACATTTATCATTAAAATACCCAATTCTAATGCCGTTTGGATTTCATAATCTATTTTTCCAACACCAGAAAACATGATTTTGTATTTAGAAACACCCGCTTTAAGTGCTCGTTTAACTTCACCAATAGATACACAATCTGCACCTGCTCCCAAATCTGCTAAATGTTTAATCACACTCAAGTTTGAGTTCGCTTTTACTGCGTATGCAATTAACGATTTTCGCGCTCTAAATGCATCTTTTAAAGTGCTGTATTGTTCAGTGATATGATTGAAATCATACACATAATAAGGCGTTCCATATTGTTGCGCTAGTTCTTTATAATTTATATTCATATATATTCCATTTGTTAAAATCTTAATTTAAAATTCCAGTGAATCAAAAATTAAAATTTCATCATAAGATAAGTAGTCAGAAAGTGTGAGATTTTGTCTTAGTCCAAAGCGAATAAGGGATTTAGGCAGGAGCTTACAAAAAGTAAGTGAGTGCTTAAATCCCTTTTTTAACGCCGGTATCAGTCAAAAGCTTACGCTTTATGACTATTTATCGCCGTTCCAGGCAATAACTTGTTTACCTTCTTCATTGATTTTCGTTGCTGGCATACCCATGATATTGAATCCGTTATCAACATAATGAATTTCACCCGTAACTGCTGAACTCAAGTCAGACAATAAGTACATACCAGAATTTCCTACTTCATGAATCGTCACATTCTTTTTCATTGGAGCATGCGCTTCATTCCATTTAAGCATAAATCTGAATTCACCAATTCCAGCAGCTGCTAGCGTTTTAATAGGACCTGCACTGATTGCATTAACTCTAATCCCATCTTGACCTAAATCTTCAGCCATATACTTTGTAGTCATTTCAAGTGCTGCTTTTGCAACTCCCATTAAATTATAATTAGGAATATATTTTGCTCCACCATAATACGTTAATGTTAAAATAGAAGAATTTTCACTTAACAATGGTTTTAATTCTCTTGTTACTTCAATTAAAGAATAAACAGAAACATCCATTGCAATATCAAATGAAGATTTTGGAATATCATAAAATCTTCCTGTTAATCCATCTTTTGGAGCAAAAGCAATTGAGTGAACAATAAAATCAATTTGTCCCAAATCTTTTTCCAAAGATACTTTTAGCGCTTTAATTTCTTCTGGATTTGAAACATCACAAGGATAAACTAAATCACTGCTTCCAAACTCTGCAGCTATTGGTTCAACTCTTTTTTTCAATGAGTCATTTAAATATGTAAATGCAATTTGTGCACCTTGATCAGCACACGCTTTTGCAATACCATACGCAATAGATTTATTATTCGCAACTCCAAGAATTACGCCTTTTTTGCCCTTCATTATCATGTTAACTTCCCCTTATTTTATAAATTATTTGAAATTTCTATTATTTTACAAAAGTCTTCTTCAATCCAACTAGCCGTTCCAATTAATGCACCATCCACATTGGGTACATTTAAAATTTCTTTGATATTATTCACTTTAACACTTCCACCATATAACAGTGGTTTATTGATTTTTTGTTTGATTGCATTGTGAACATTTGAGATATCCAAAGTTGTTGCAGTTACTCCCGTACCTATTGCCCAAACAGGCTCATATGCAAGAATTAAGTTGTCATAATTAACATCAATTCCTTCAAATTGTTCCCATACGTACGTCAGTGTTTCTTCAAGTCCTGCTTCTTTTACTTCTAAGGGTTCACCAATACAATAAATAATTTTATATCCCAAATCAGAATAGAATTTAAATTTAGAAGCAATTGATTCTTGAGACTCACCTAAGACATGTCGTCTTTCACTGTGTCCAATTAAAATTGTTTTTATATTAAATTCATCTAATTGAGAAGTTCCAATTTCACCAGTGAATGAACCCTTTTGTGTAGGATATGCATTTTGTGTTCCAATTGTAAAATTTGAAACTGTATCAAAATTATCCAGTGAAGTAGCCGTTGGAAAAACATATACTTCATTGGTAAAATCATTTTTTTCTAAAAAAGAATTTACATTAGTTATAAATTCTTTCGTTGATTTTCTTGTATGGTTGGTTTTAAAATTAGCTGCAATAATTGCCATTTTTATTCCTCACACACTAAAGCTTTAACACCAGGAAGTATTTTTCCTTCAATTAATTCTAATGATTTTACTCAACTACTTCCTATTGCGGTAACATTAGCTCTTATCGCATTTATGGAAGCGTATTCTATAGCAAAAACAATTGAAGAGAGGCACGACTATAAAATCGATGCAGATCAAGAACTAAGAGCTTTGGGACTTGCGAATATTTTCGGGGCATTATTTAAATCATATCCTACAACAGGAGGATTTTCCAGGACTGCCGTTAATGAGAAGGCGGGAGCCGTAACACCCATGGCGTCATTGATTTCTGCGGCTTTAATAGCTATGACTCTTCTATTTTTAACTCCTCTATTTTACCATTTACCAAAAGCCGTCTTAGCTGCCATCGTAATAGTAGCTGTTTCGGGACTTGTGGATATTAAACTGCCTATTTCACTTTGGAAAAATCACAAAGTGGAAGCAGGTCTTTTGTTTGTGACTTTCTTTGTAACCGCAACAGTAGGGATGACTCAGGGAATAGGAGTTGGAGTTGGATTATCCATAGTGGTACTCGTATTCAAGCAAATGAGACCGCATTTTGCTGAATTGGGTGAAATTGAGGGAGTCTTTAGAAACGTAAAAAGATTTGAAAATGCTGTAGTAAGGAAGGATTTACTGATTGTAAGGTTCGACGCTTCTGTAAATTTTGCCAACCATAGATTTTTAAATTCTTCTATAAAAAACCTGATTGATTCAAGAAATGGAAAAGTAGAAACAATCATTCTATGCGCTGAGTCAATTGGATATATTGACGCTTCGGGGTTAGCCGGATTAGAAAACTTGATAGACGACCTTGATAAAAGGGGGATAAGCTTCCGCCTTTCAGCCGCTATTGGTCCCGTTAGAGATGTAATAGGGACTTCTGAATTAGTGAATAAGATAGGGAAAACAAGATGCTTTACCAGTATATCAACAGCTATTGAAGATATTGACAACCCAGGGTCTTTAGGTGAAGGGCTAAGAAATATAGCTACTCAGGAAAGTAAAGAGTAATAGAAGACAAAATATGGAAATTAAGCAGATATATACAGGTTGCCTAGCGCAAGGATCTTACTACATTAAATGCAATGGTGAAGCCGCGATTGTGGATCCGCTTAGGGAGGTGCAGCAGTACATAGATATGGCTGAGAAGGATGGGGTAAAGATTAAGTATGTTTTCGAGACTCATTTTCACGCTGACTTTGTTTCTGGGCACGTCACACTAGCTGATAAAACTGGAGCTGAGATTATATACGGTCCTACAGCAAAAACAGAGTTCGATTCAATTATCGCTGAAGATGGGCAAAAGTTTAAAGTGGGTAAATTAGAAATTGAAGTGCTACACACTCCTGGACATACTATGGAAAGCTCTTGTTTTTTACTTTATGACAA
>ENA-ORXI01001904-ORXI01001904.1-sediment-metagenome-genome-assembly--contig:-NODE-1904-length-15727-cov-5.555974_pt1 | contig 15727 bp, 18 predicted proteins | sample MGYA00237861_ERZ511468 | MGnify/ENA primary metagenome ERZ511468 (study PRJEB26299, sample SAMN06266213) | sediment metagenome | isolation source: Hudson Canyon methane seep mesocosm | place... | reverse complement strand
CCGCTTCCGATACCTGTACTTGCATCCACATCCAGCTTGGCACGATAACGACCTCCATTAACAATATGTAATAACTCTAAGCTCTGGCCATCGGCTGAAATGCGAATGCTATTGGGTAATGCGGAACGAATATCGCGTTGCATACGACGCAAAGCTGATTCAGCTACATCAGTTAATGTTGCTCTACGAGCGCTATCAACATAGGCATTAATGGGTAAGGTTAAAATCGATGCGGTCATTGCTGCAACAATGCCACCTACAACGATCACAATGACCATTTCTATTAATGTAAAACCGCGCTGTAATGATTGCTGAATCATTAATAGTTTGCTCGGTAACCGCTTAAGCTAATAACGGTCGCAGCTCTTGTCACGGTGACTACTACTTCTGCCATATTTACACCTGAGATGGCTACATTATTATTAACTGCTACCGTGATCGTATAATTTTCTAGTCCAGAAATAGTTTTATCATTTTGATCGGTTGCCCCTACATCATTTAAATTATTATAGTCAGTAACATTGTCAAAAAGAGTGCGGTTGCTTCCCTCATCAATACCATCTGGATCAACTACAGGTAGTAATAAAATTTCTTCCAAATAAGACTCTGCAATGGCTATTGCTTGTTGCCGCACAACGGGATCGGCACTGTGTTGTGCTGACAAATTAACTACACTTAATATACCAATTAAAGCGATGCTAATTATTACAATAGAAATAATTAGCTCAACCAGAGTGGCCCCCTGATTTCTGTATTGACTATGGTGTACTGTCAAAACTAAATCCTGTTGCAGCAACAATAGTGATTTGGCGAGAGCCTACAGAAATAATATTGTCAGCGTCGGCAGTGCCGAGAGCATTAAACGTCGTGGTAGAATTTGTTACCGTTAATGACACATTTTTTTGAGAACCTGTAAAACCTGCTCCACCAGTTACTGGATGGTGCACTGCAAGATCATTATCAAATGTAGCTGGAGTTCCATCGCAAAGGTCTTCGCGGAATACTGTATAGCTATCGTTATCCGTATCAATCTCAATTTGAGTCTGGCAGCCAGAAGCAACAGCCAGTTTTTGAGCATAACGTACTGCATTTAAGGTATCGTTAAAAAGAGCGTGCTCATCAAAGCTAGAACGATCAAAAAAACGCGGTAATGCAACTGCTGAGACAATGCCAAGCAACACAATAACCATCACAAGTTCAACTAAAGTAAAACCGGAAGATTTGTTTTTATGGATCATCATTAGCTAATCCATGTCCCTTTTAGATATAAAATCTAGCTAGAAAATTCAGTCGCTAGTGGTGTCATATTGTTGTTTACAGGATTAGCAATCAGTGATTACGGGATCATTAACTTTTGCAGCAGTATCTGCATTTAGGGCTTGAATGTATTGAACATAGCAATTAGAAGTATTTTTAATTTCGATTTTCCCGGCAGATATATCATAATCATTTGATGAAAGCCCTGCTGCTTCATCAATATCTCCCTCGGATGGGTAGCCATGAATTAAATTGATTGTCGTACCTTCTAAGGAAACACTAGCATCATTGTTGCCGATAAGGTATTGGGCATGAACAATTGCCATTGCCGACTTCATTGCTCCAGCAGCGGCATTAATAGAAGCCTCTCTTGCATCTCCTTTTAAATCTGCAAATTTAGGCAATGCTGTGGCTGCAAGTATCCCTAAAATTACAATAACCATTACTAGTTCGATTAGGGTAAAACCGTGTTGTTTTTTCATGAAATTTCCTTGTGTCTATCCCTAGAACTTAATTATTAAATAAGTATTACATTTAACGACCAAATGCGGCTCCAGCGAGATCCCACATAGGCAAAAATACACCAAGCGCTAAGATTAACACCATCACACCAATTACGACAATCATAATGGGCTCGATAGCACTGCTTAATTGTTTGGTATCGTAATCGACTTCTCTTTCGTAGAAATTGGCAACTTCATCCAACATGTCATCAACAGCCCCAGTATCTTCTCCCACCGAGATCATTTGCAAAACAAGTGGCGTAAATAAATTAGTGGCGATGGCGGTTTGGGTTAATGATTCGCCATGTTCTAAACCATCACGCATTGATAAAATACGTTTTTCGATAAAGGTATTATCTACCGCGCGGCTGACGATTATCAGTGTTTGGGTGATAGGCACACCAGCTCTAAATGCCATTGAAAAAGCCCGTGAAAATCGAGCTAAGGTTGCCCGTTTAATAATATCACCGACTAATGGGATTTTAAGTTTGTAATGATCCCATTGATATTGACCTTTTTCCGTTTTTAGATAGTTTTTACTAGCAAAGACCGCAGCAATGATGGCGACAGCAATATATTGCCAATAGTTAATGCTAAATTCAGAGGTTGTCATCAGAATTTTGGTTGCCCAAGGCAGCTCACTGCCAAAACTAGCAAAAACAGTTGCAAAAGCGGGGATCACAAATAAGTTGATTACTGCAACGGCGATAGCCATGGCAATTAAAACAAAAATGGGATAACGAATCGCTTCTTTAATACGGTCATGTGTTTCTTTATCGATTTCAAGATATTGATGAATTTGTAGAAAAGCTTGATCTAACTGTCCGGTATTTTCGCCAACATTGACCATGCTAGAAAATAAATTTGAAAAAATACGTGGGTGTTTCTGCATGCTGGCAGCCAGAGAATGACCACTTTCAAGATCGTCAGCTATTTCGCCTAACGCAGTTGCCATGCCCGCATGTGTCATATGAATCTGCAAACCACGAAGTGCAGGTAATATCGAAATTCCTGCTTTTAATAAGGTGGCCATTTGGCGACTAAACATCAGCAGTTCAGTAATATCCGGCGGCGGATTAAATAAAGAAAGCTTTAAATTATCTAAGACATTGGGCTGTTGCTGCTGTTGTTCGTGAATATCAATCGGCGTGATGCCAGTATTCATTAAATGTGTAGCTGTTTCGCTACTTGAGACGGCTTCTAACTGTCCCGTTATTAACTCACCTTGTTGATTGCGACCTTTATATTGGTAGATAGGCATAGGTTTGAATTTTATTCAGCGTTAGATGATAAGTTATCAGTTTGTTGATGACGTACATCGATATCACCAGCAATACGTAATACTTCGTCTAAGGTAGTAATGCCTTGTTTCGCGAGTTCAATGGCACTTTCAGTAAGACTAATAAACCCAGTTTGTTGTTTGGCCTGTTTAATAAAGTCGGCATTATCTTCGTTATGTAAACTGGTCGAAAGCTCTGGTGACATCAGTAATAATTCATATATACCAATACGGCCTTTATAACCGCTATTGTTACATTTGTTGCAGGCATGATGTTCGTAGAAATCTGGCCAAGTTTCTTGCTGGCCGCTGATGGTTTCTAAGACTAACTTTTCTTGTTGATCTAAAGTATGCGATTTTTTGCAATCGGGACATAAGCGACGAACTAATCGTTGAGCTAGTATCGCTTTTAATGATGATGCCACTAAGAAACTTTCTGCACCCATATCTAATAAGCGACTTACTGTACTTACAGCATCATTAGTATGTAGCGTAGAAAAAACCAAGTGTCCTGTCATTGCTGCTCGCAAGCCGATTTCTACTGTTTCTTGATCGCGCATTTCACCGATCAATATGATATCTGGATCTTGACGTAAGGCAGTACGTAAAATTGCTGGAAATGTTAATCCAATTTTTTCATGAATCTGAACTTGATTGACTCTAGGCAATTGGTATTCAACCGGATCTTCAGCCGTGATGATTTTGCTGGTGGGCGAATTTATTTCATTTAAAGCGGCGTAGAGAGTCGTTGTCTTACCGCTACCTGTTGGACCGGTGACCAAAATGAGGCCATGAGGTTTTTTGATGAGATCTTGTAAAGGCTGGAGGATATTATCGGGGATCCCCAGTTTTTCAAAGTCTAATAAACCTTGAGAATGATCAAGTAAACGCATCACCACCGATTCACCATGCACCATAGGCATAGTCGACAGTCGGACATCGATGCTTTTCTTTTTTACCTTAATATTAAAACGACCATCTTGCGGCAAACGTTTTTCTGAAATATTCAAACCGGCCATTAATTTTAATCGTGAGGTTAATGCAGTTGCGATTCTGGTCTCATCAACAATCTGTTCTTGTAATAAACCATCAATACGTTGGCGAATACGCAAAACATTGCTATCAGGCTCGATATGAATATCAGAAGCTTGCACACCGACGGCATCTTCAAAGATTGCTTGTAATAAACGAACTACGGGTGCATCTGCGGTGCTGGTGGTTTCTGTTAATGCGCTTAGGTCAAAATCATTTTCTGATAATTCGACATCTAATACTTCAGCTAGGGAGTCAATTTCATCTGTTTTTCGGTAGCCAGTTTCAAGCTGAGTTAATAAGTCACTTTCGCTAATGGCAACTAGATCGATAGGGCGTTTTAATACTTTGATTAACTCATCATAAGCATAAATATCCGTGGGGTCGGTCATGCCCACTAAGATTTTGTCATTTTCTTCTTTTAAAGCGATGGCACGGAATCGACGAGCGTAAATTTCGGGTAATAACTTTAAAATTTCACGATCAATGGGATATTGCTGTAGCTCAATATAGGGAATTTTAAGCTGCTGCGACAGTAAGGTGAGCAGTTGTGATTCTTGAATATATCCAAGATCAATAAGTGTTTTACCTAGTTTACGACGAGTCTTTTTTTGCTCGGCAAGTGCGGCGTCCAGCTGCGCTTCGGAGATGACTTTATTTTCTATTAATAAATCACCAATTCGAATTCGTTTTCTTAGGTCCATGCAGGAGCTCGTTCCGCCAATAAAGACAATACTGTGAATTTTGTCACATCATGACCATTGAAGCGAATTGTCATTAGTTTTGTTGCAAGCAAATATCACCATCATCGTTATGATCAAGGTTTAATGCGGTGAGTCCTTGGCCGGCACATGGCCCAGCAATGCAATGACCATCTTCCATTGTGAACAAAGCACCATGAGTAGAACACTGAATGTGAGTACCTTCGATAGATAAAAACTCATCGGGTTGCCAGTTAAGTGGGATGCCAAGATGAGGGCAGTGATTTTGATAAGCGCGAATATTATCGTGCTGTTTAAGTAACAATAGTTCGACCGTACCGTCAGGTGTTTCCACGCTAAATCCACGTGGTTGCTGATCGATTAAGTCATCGTGTTTACATAAAAAATAATTAGCCATAAGTCTATTTAGTGATTGATTAAGAAATTAATTGTGCAAAACCCAGTTGACCACATTTATTGCTCGCTAATTGGCACGCTTTTGTTAAAGCTTGCTCAAGCGTGTTTTGTTGGATTAATGCTGAAATTAAACCAGCGTTAAAGGTATCTCCAGCGCCTAAGGTATCAACAATGTGTTCAGGCGGTTTTGCATTTTTGTGAATAATAACATTACTGCTTTTAGCCCATGCGCCTTGTTCACCCCAAGTACATGTTGCTGTTAGGTGAGAGGCAAGAGAGTTTAATAGTTCAGGCGCTGATTGATAACCATGAGCTTCGGCGTAATGTTGCGAGAACATTAAGATTTTAGGGTAGTTAAATAATGACTCAATATCAGGTCGTGGTTTTTCAACCTCTAAAGAATACGCTAGCTGGGGATAATGTTGATCTAACCATTGGAACATTTTCTCTGTTTCAGCAATATTTCGACCTTCAAAATGAATCCAGTCGAAGCTTGTAAGATCAATTTTTTTAAAATCAGCAAAGGAAAATTCTGGACAATCACGGTGATGAACGATGGTGCGACTACCAGTATTTTTATCATGACTGATATATGAGGTTGGCATTTTCCCAGAAGTTAAAACTTGGCAATGTGAATAATCTATGTCGAATGAGTTCAAGTCTTGTTTAATCACTTGGACATCAGGCTCATCTATTAAAACACCGGCCCACAAACAATCATGACCAAGTTGACTTAATACCGATAAGGTATTGGTAGCATTGCCGCCACGGACTTGTCGTTGTGTGGTGGCTCGCACTTCTGAATTTTCTTCAGGGTAAGCATCAACACTATTAATGATATCTAATGTGGCAATGCCAACGGCAAGAATTTTAGCCATGATATTTTGATTGAAATAAAGGTGATATCAAAAGAAAACCCAACTCTTGGCAAAGGCAAAGAGTTGGGCGTGTGACTTTAGATTGAATCGAAGATTGCACCAACAGCCGTGGTGATGTCATTGATATTACCTGTGCCTGCAATAGAGTGCAGTTTTGACTGGTCACCGTAATAACCAATCAACGGTGCCGTTTGTTCTTGATAAACATTTAAACGGTTAGCAATGGTTTCTTCATTGTCATCTGCACGTTGAAATAACTCACCATTACAAACATCACAATGACCTGCTGATTTTGAGGGTGATAAGTGTACATTGTAGATCGCACCACAGTCTTTGCAGGTGCGACGACCGGTTAAGCGTTGCATTAATTCTTCAAAAGCAACATCGAGCAATACAACACCTTGCAAAGGTTGGCCAACTTCTTTCAACATTGAATCTAGGGCTTCGGCTTGAGCAATGTTGCGAGGAAAACCATCCAAGATATAACCATGTTTAGCATCATCATCAGACAAGCGTTCACGAATAAGACCAATTACGATGTCATCTGAAACGAGCGCGCCCGCATCCATCGCTGTTTTGGCTTTTTTACCAAGATCAGAACCTGCACTTACGGCAGCACGTAATAAATCGCCGGTAGAAATTTGTGGAATGCTATATTTTTTGGCTAATACCACACCCTGGGTGCCTTTACCTGAGCCGGGGGCACCTAATAATACTGTTCTCATGAATCGCCTCTTTCAAATATGTTTGTAAGTGATTAATTGTTGAATAGCTTAAGTCAGCAAGCTAGCAAGTTCATCAAGCTGTTGTGATAGTTCTTTTAAGAGCCCTGGAACCACATCTACATCAAGACCTAATAAATCCCAAGCATCCGGATCAAGTGGTGGTACATGGCTATCTCCGCTATGACCAAATTGTGCTGAGCTCACTAAAACATCTGCCACATGAACAACAGCAACTTCTAATGGAAAATTGTTGGCCAGCGAAGGTGTGTGATGAAACTTGACCACTTCATCTAAGGAATTTGGCAAACGCCATGCTTTGACTAATGCTTGACCAACATCGGTATGATCAAAACCAAGGACACGTTGTTCAGCTTTAAAAATAACTTCATGGCCAAATTTGGCACTATTCATTGCTTCTCTAGCAAGTTCAGGCACAGACTGATAGATCACTAATGAACCAATATTTTGCAGTAGACCTGAAATAAAGTAACGTTCGGTGACACGTTGGCCACATTCTCTAGCAATATATTTGGAAGCAATTGCACAAGCAAGACTATGTCGCCAAAACTCATTCATATTAATTAAAGAACTCGGTATGCCTTTAAATGCATCAATAACCGAGGTGGCTAAAACAAGGTGGGTTAATTCTCGTGTGCCAATGATGGTGATCGCACGGGAAATAGTATTAATTTGCGAAGGAAATCCATAAAAGGGACTGTTAACAACCTTAAGTAGTCGAGTCACCAGAGCGGGATCGGTATTGATAACACCGCTGATGTCTTCAGCAGAACTATTAGGATCTTTAATCAAACCATCAAGATGAGCGTAAGTGCTTGGTGGTGAAACAAGCTCAAGAGATTTATTTACCAGTGTTTCAGGAGTCAATGCCATAATTATTCTGCTTCTGAAGGGGCGGGGGATTTTAGATCAAACAAGAGTTTGATTAATGGATGCGATAAGTCAGTGTAACGAAAGAGTTCTTTTCGTTCTAAAAACAACTCTTCTTCGCTCATTGTTTGAGAGGTATCGTTTTCAGTCATTTCAGTGCATTCCTAATGTTGATGATTGCAAGATCACTTGGCTTAAACTGGCACCTAATTTACCAGCAAATCGATCAAGATAGTTAGGACGAGGTGTATAGTCAATGATCTCTTCAGCACCAATAATTTCACGAGCAACATGGCTGCTGTTAGCCAAACCGTCAATCAAACCCAACGGCAAAGCCTGTTCGCCAGACCAAACAAGGCCGGAGAACAATTTTGGATCGTCGCCTAGTTTATCACCACGACCTGTTTTGACGACATCAATAAATTGTTGATGAATATTATCTAACATTGAAGTTACATGATCGACATCAGCTTGTTGGACAGGGAGAAACGGATCTAGAAATCCTTTATGTTCTCCAGCGGTAAGCAGACGACGTTCCACACCAAGTTTTTCCATGGTGCCAGTAAAACCAAAACTATCCATGCGCACGCCAATCGAACCAACAATGCTCGCTTTATCGGCATAGATTTCATCGGCAGCAGCAGCAATGTAATAACCACCAGAGGCACAAATATCTTGAATAACAGCATAAACAGGAAAATCTGGACGAGTAGCTTGTAGACGTTTTATTTCATCATTGATCACGCCTGCTTGAACAGGACTACCACCAGGAGTGTTTAGTCTTAATATCAGGCCTTGTGCATGTTCATTGTCAAAAGCATCACGGATGCCAGTGACGATGGTATCGGCATTTGCATCGGCATTTGCTGCAATGACACCCTGAATATCAACAAGCGCAGTATGTTCCATTTTATTGGAGGGAAGGTCACCCGATGGCATCATTAACATCATAAAGGCAACGAGGTATAAAAGGATAAACCCTTTAAAAACGTAACCCCAACGGCGACTATTACGTTGTTCCTTTAAGGCGGCAAAAGCTAAGTCTTCAATCACTTTACGTTCCCATGTATCAGAAGATTGTTGTGTATTAACATCATTGCTATTAGGGGGGAAATCGCCAAATGTAGCCATATAATCAGATCCGTGAAATTATGAATTATCGCTACATGATAGCAAATGTCTGACTACAAGTTATCAAGCCATTGTTCTAGTTGATGCAAGTTATCAACAATTGCTTTGGGCTGGCAGGCTTGTAAGGTTTCGACCTTATGTGCACCGTGACTGAGAGCCAAGCTGTGGGTTCCTGCATTATGTGCCATTTGCAAGTCGAACTCGGTGTCCCCGATCATCAAGGTGTGTTGTTTTTCTACACCGAGATGTTCCATTAATTCTTCAAGCATTTGTGGATGAGGTTTGGAATGACATTCATCTGCACAACGAGTCGCATGAAAATATTTTCCCAAACCGGTTTCTGTTAATACTTTATCAAGTCCTCGGCGACTTTTTCCCGTGGCCACAGCAAGGAAATAATCTTGTTCTGATAATCGCTCAATGAGTTCTATCGCGTTATCAAATAAAGGTGTGTCATGAGGATTGTTTAACCAAGTTTCACGATATTTGTCGGCTAGGTTCGAGATTAAATGATGATCTGCTTGAGGATATAAAGTCATCACGGCTTCATTAAGCCCCAAACCAATAATGTGATTAACTGAGCTGTCAGCGACGGAGGGTAATTTAAGCTCGGCAATAGCGTGTTGCATACAGTTAACAATGTGACCGGTAGAATCCATCAACGTGCCATCCCAATCAAAGACGATAAGCTGATAGGGGGTCATGCTTGGGCCTTTAATTTAGTAATCACGTTTTCTAAATTTTGTGGCAGTGGCGCTTCAAGCTCAATGTATTCATCACTACCTGGATGGCGAATGCCTAATTTCCAAGCATGAAGAAACATGCGCTTTAAACCAAATTTTTTCATATCTTTATTAAACGTGCGCTGACCATATTTATCATCACCCGCTAATGGATGGCCTAGATGGGCGGCATGAACACGGATTTGATGTGTGCGTCCGGTATATAACACCACTTCGGTTAGTTGTGCTTGCGGGAAAGTTGCTCGTGTAATAAATACCGTTTTGGCATATTTGCCTTCAGCATCGACTTTGACCATGCGTTCGCCAGATGAAACGGAATTTTTTATCAGCGGTTGTTCAACGAGTAACTCTTGCTCATCTAATTGACCTTTTAATAAGGTCAGATAACGTTTATTCATATCATGTTCGAGCATTTGCTGTTGTAGGTTGAGCAAAGCCGCTCTATTTTTTGCTAATAACAAACAGCCGGAAGTGCCACGATCGAGGCGATGAACTAGCTCTAAATAGGGTAAGTCTGAGCGAATAATGCGTAAAGCTTCAATGATGCCTTGCGAAATATTGCTGCCAGCATGTACGGCTAATCCCGCCGGTTTATTTAATACTAATAAATCATCATCTTCGAGTAAGACACTGTCGTTTAATTGTTTGGTCATTGAAAAACTAACCGTATCGATAGTCGTTTTTTCTGACGTTCGCAGTGGTGGGATACGGATATTATCGCCTTCTTGAATGCGATAAGTCTGTTTGATACGACCTTTATTAACTCGGACTTCTCCCTTTCGAATCGCACGATAAATACGACTTTTGGGCACGCCTTTTTCTAAGGTTAATAAGAAATTATCGATACGTTGTCCTGCTTGATTTGCAGAAATATCAATAAATTGCACAGGATTGGAATTATTATTGCTAGAAATCATTTATAATGGTTGAGTTTTTTATTGCTGATAGAGCAACAGACTGTTATATTCTGATTTGGTCTATATAAGGAATGGCGTCAGTATACCGGCTTTTATTCCTAATGACCTGAAAAATGGCATAGTTCGCTCCCGAAATTAAGGTTGATGCGGCGTACGCCCAACAAGTTTTTAAGTGACCGATATCGAACACAGGTTTGATATTGAAATTGGGGCTCATGAAATGAGCCAAATTGAAAAGATAATTAAGTGGTTCCTACGTCTAGGATGCTAAAAATAGCAGAAAAATATGCACCAGATAGGACGACAAACAAGATTAATTTTATAGTGATTAATTAGTAGGTATCAGGCAGCTTTACACAGGTACAGCGCCGATATTAAAAGATTCGCAGAAGATTATTGCGACGCGTGGTTCACAAATTTTTACAGATATAAAGAGGTAAAACCACAGCTCATTTATTGAGCGCTAGGATTCAAACGGATGAACCTAGCCAAATACTACGATTATTAGCAAAACTATGATTTTTAACAGTGTCGTTCTGTTAACGTCACAATAGTGTGACGGTGTATAAACCCAAGCTTGGGTTGAACTGGAGTACGGACCTCAATTTAGAGGTTAATGCATGAAACGAATTTTGATTAATGCAATTCATGAAGAAGAATTGCGAGTAGCAATGGTTGATGGGCAGCGCCTATTTGACCTAGATATAGATACTCCCACACGGGAACAAAAGAAAGGCAATATATACAAAGGAAAAATCACACGAGTTGAACCTAGTTTAGAAGCAGTATTTGTTGAATATGGTTCAGAGCGACAAGGTTTTCTGCCTTTAAAAGAAATTTCCAAAAGTTATTTCAAAGATGGTGAAACAAGTGGCAAAATTAACGTGCAGGACGTGTTGTCTGTCGGCCAAGAACTTGTTATTCAAATAGAAAAAGAAGAGCGTGGTAATAAAGGTGCAGCATTAACGACGTTTATTAGCCTTGCTGGACGTTATTTAGTTTTGATGCCTAATAGCCCTCGTGCTGGTGGTATTTCTCGCCGTATTGAAGGTGAGGAACGTTCTGAACTACAAGAAGCATTACGATCATTAGAAGTGCCAGAAGGCATGGGCATGATCGTACGCACAGCGGGTGTAGGCAAACAAGCCGAAGAGTTACAGTGGGATTTAGAATATCTAGTTCAACTGTGGACAGCGATCGACAAAGCAACACAAGAACGCTCTGCACCATTTTTGATTTACCAAGAAAGCAATATTATCATCCGTGCTTTACGTGATTATTTACGTAAAGATATCGGTGAGATTTTGGTTGATTCGCCGGAAGTGTACCAAACAGGTTACGACTTTATGCGCATGGTAATGCCGCATGAACTAAGCAAGTTCAAGCTGTATAAAGACAAAGTTCCTTTGTTTACTCGTTACCAAATCGAAAGTCAGATTGAGACGGCTTTCCGTCATGAAGTACGCTTGCCATCGGGTGGAGCACTGGTTATTGATCCTACGGAAGCATTGATTTCGATTGATGTTAACTCGGCGCGTGCTAATAAAGGCGGCGATATTGAAGAAACGGCTTTTAATACTAACTTAGAAGCAGCAGAAGAAATTGCCCGTCAATTACGCATACGTGATTTGGGTGGTTTGGTTGTTATCGACTTTATCGATATGGGACCAAGCCGTCATCAACGTGAGGTGGAAAACCGTTTACGTGATCACTTGAAAATCGATCGAGCACGTGTTCAAGTCGGCCGAATTTCTCGATTTGGTTTACTCGAAATGTCACGCCAACGTATACGTCCTTCATTGGGTGATGCCCATCAGGAAGTATGTCCACGTTGTGCGGGTTTAGGTCATGTTCGTGGTGTTCAATCTCTGGGTCTTTCGGTATTAAGACTATTGGAAGAAGAATCTAATAAAGACGGTATTTCACAACTGATTGTTCAGCTCCCTGTAGCTGTGGCAACATTTATGTTGAATGAAAAACGGGTGCAATTGGATGCGATTGAACGGCGACATGATGTAAAACTATTGTTGATTCCGAATCCTCATCTTGATACACCACATTATGATATCGAACGAGTTAAAGAGGGCGGTGAGCGTTCAGAGGTAAGTCATCACTTAATGGTGACACCAGAAACAGAAACACCTGAAGCTTTGAAAGATAAACCTGCCATTGAGCAACCGGCAGTGACGGGAGTATCACCATCAGCGCCGGCCCCTGTGATGTCAGAAGATAAAACTAAGACTAAAGATGAAGGCGAAGCCAAGCCGAGTTTGTTAAAACGTTTATTAAATGTATTGACGGGTAAAGCTGCAGACAGTGAAGCTGAGGAATCATCAGAGAAAGAAAAAACTGAAGATAAACCACAGCGCGACCAAAATCGTCGGCCTCGTAACCGCAATAATAATAACCGTCGTGGTCCGCGTAACCGACGTCCAAACCCAAATCAAAATAAGAGTTCGGAGGAATCTAGTTCGGTAGCGGACAAAACTAAAGCTCAACCAGAACCACAAGCTCAACCGGCAGATAAAGCAACACCATCAACTGAAAATGGTGAGGATAACAAAGGTCGCAATCAAGCACGTCGTTCACGCCGTGGTGGCCGTGGCCGTCGTCCACGTAATCCAAATGATAGTACTGTTGAAAACAAAGTTGATTCAAATGCAGGCAATCAAGTTGCACCTGAAAAGAAAGTTGTAGAAGGTAATGCATTACCAGTGGCTCAGCCAGAAGTTAATGGCAATATAGTGCCTTCTGGCAATGAACAAGAAGTTGATGGCAATAAACCTGCTGCACCAAAACCACCACGACGTCCTAGAACTAATGCACCTCGTCGCCGTCCAGCAGCGAAAAAGAAACCTGAATCTGAAGTAGCAGTAGATAAAAAACCAACTTCGTCCGATAATGGCGAAAAGAAAGTTGAAAAAGCACCCCCTGCTCCTGCTGCTAAGAAGGTCGAGCCAAAAGCTGATGCCAACGAATAACATTGTTACTATTGAACACCTGCTGACCTTAATTGGTCAGCGGGTTGTTTTTCAACAACAGCAGTGTGAAATCATTGAGTTATTAGATGATTGTGAGTTTGTATTACAAGTCTTAGAAGATGATACAAACATTCAGGCAACACAGTATGGCGAAGGTCATCGAGCAGTACCGATCACATATGTATTGCCGATCTTTGATGGTGAAGGTGATTTACATGCTGAATTAGTCGCAGCAGGTTTACAGAAATTACTGACCGAGTAGCTTACGGACCTCAATTAAATCATCTTGTGTATCAACACCGTGGCCAGAATCAATCTGCGCCGCACTTAAATGGATCTTCTTGCCATAAAACATCGCTCGTAGTTGTTCTAGCGATTCTTCCTGTTCTAATACGCAGGGCGCTAACTCTGAATAATGCTTTAGAAAACTCGCACGATAGCTATATAAACCGATATGGCGATAATGAGGTAATTCTGGCGGCAATGATGAATCACTATTGAAGTGGTCTCGCATCCAAGGAATTGGGGCTCGACTGAAATATAAAGCATAACCATTGTTATCCATGACTGCTTTGACAACATTTGGATCGAAGACTTGTTTTTCTTGGGTAATTTGGCTGTATAAGGTCGCGATATCAGCATCTTGATGTGACTCTAAGTCATTTGCGACTTGGTTGATTAACGCAGCAGGTAAACACGGCTCATCACCTTGCACATTAACGATAATATCGTTGTCAGCAAAACCACGTTTGAGTGCAACTTCAGCCAAGCGATCGGTACCTGAAGGATGATCGGCTTGTGTCATGCAAACATCGGCGCCAAAAGCTTGTGCCGCTTGTTCAATTCGCACATCATCAGTTGCAATGATAATCTCAGCGGCCAAACTTTCTTGAGCACGTTCAAATACATGCTGGATCATTGGTTTTCCTGCGATATCTAACAAAGGTTTTCCAGGCAAACGACTGGAACTATAACGGGCAGGAATGACAATTTTAAATGACATTTATATTTCTTCGTCTGCGGCAAGTTCACGAGCTTCATCGCTCAGCATTACCGGAATATCATCACGAATAGGATATGCCAGTCTACAAGCTGGGCAGAGTAACTCTTGCTGAGATTTATTGTAGTTCAAGCTGCCTTTACAACTTGGACAGGCCAAAATTTCTAATAATGATTTATCCATGAGCATGTGATCCTGTTAATTTTTGAATGATCAATTGGTCTAAATTTCCGCTGACAGATGTGTCAACGGGGATAAACCACATATTGTTTGTTGCAAAAAACTGGCATTTTACCGCATCTTTCTCTGTCATCAGTATGGTTTTATTATCGTTAAATTCAAGATCTTGTTTTACAAAGACATGATGATCATCAAAGTCATGTGGCGTGACGTAGATGCCTAACTGAGCCAGCTGATTGAAAAAACGCTTTGGATTACCGATACCGGCTAGAGCATGAACTTCTTGGCCTTGAAAATCGCTGATATCTTTAGTGACAGTAACATCTCTTAAGTTAACAGCGTGACTAGCAGATAATGTCATATTAAATGCACTATCGTTGTCTCCACCGTTATAGACAATAAAATCAGCTTCATGCAATCGAGATAACGGCTCACGCAACGGGCCTGCAGGTAGACAATATTGATTACCAAATTGACGTTGTGCATCAACAATGACAATTTCTATGTCTCTAGCTAGAGCGTAATGCTGCAAACCATCATCAGAGATAATAAGGTCACAATCGTGATGTTCAAGTAAAAAATTGGCAGCTGCAATTCGCTGAGGTGATACTACAACAGGGCAATTTGTTTGACGTGCAATAATCACTGGCTCATCGCCAACACTAGCGGGATCACTGTCTTTTGATACAGTGATAGGATATTTATCCGAATGGCCGCCATAACCACGGCTAATGACGCCGGGTTTAAAACCTTGTTGCTGCAAATGCTGTGCTAAATATATTACAAAGGGCGTTTTTCCTGTTCCGCCCACGCTAATATTACCGACGATAATAACGGGTACAGACACGCGGTGTTGTTTAAAGAGCTCTAACAAATAACACTGTTTTCTGATAACGCTAACAAGGCGATATAAACCAGATAACGGTGATAATAACCAGCGTATTGAGTGAGGTTTATACCAACTTTCGCTCAGCCATTTCTTCATTATGAAATCGTTTATTTTTCCTGAAATTGCAGGCGATGCAGTTCAGCGTAATGTTGACCCTTGGCGATCAATTCCTTATGGGTGCCAGTTTCAACAATATTACCGTCGTG
>ENA-ORXI01001903-ORXI01001903.1-sediment-metagenome-genome-assembly--contig:-NODE-1903-length-15731-cov-3.471956_pt1 | contig 15731 bp, 18 predicted proteins | sample MGYA00237861_ERZ511468 | MGnify/ENA primary metagenome ERZ511468 (study PRJEB26299, sample SAMN06266213) | sediment metagenome | isolation source: Hudson Canyon methane seep mesocosm | place... | reverse complement strand
AACTTCTTTGAGTTTTTCTAGTGTTGCATTTTTTATTTCATCAAATGTCCCAAAATATAAAAGAAGTTTTTTGACTTTTGCTTCTCCTATTCCTTTGATTTGTAACAGCGAGATTTGTTTATCTTCTTTTCTTTTTTGTTTTTTATGAAAGTTGATGACAAAACGATGTGATTCATCTCTTTGTCTTTGTATAAACTGTAGACGTTTATCACTCGTTAGAAGTTTATATGTTTGAACAACACCTTCTGCATCTTTACAATACATGATATCTTTAGCAGCACCCTTAGCTCTATGAGCTTTTGCGTCAACTTTTTCTTTTGCAATAGCTATCATATCTATAAAAACTCCAACACTTTCACAAATATCTGAAGCCAGTTTTAGTAATGTAGCTCCTCCATCAATGACCCATAGGTCTGGTGCTGGATTTTTCTCAAAACTTGCCACTCTTCTCATTAACATCTCTCTCATTTGAGAATACTCATCTTTTGATTCAAGGTTATAATGCCTAAAATCTGTTTTTACAAATTTCTCATCCCAAACAACCATCGCCCCAACGGTAGCTTGACCCATCATGTGTGAGTTATCATAACTCTCAATTCTTCGAGGTGCTCTTTGGAGTTTAAAAAGTTTTTTAATTTCATCGTAAATAGTTTGGTTGTTATTCAGACTATCCAGTCTTAATAGTTCATCACAGTTATTAACGGCAACGGTAGTTAACTCTTTTTTCATTCCAATTTTTGGGAAATTTATTTTTATTTTCTTATTAAACTTACTTTGTATGAAATTTTCCAGCTCTTCCTTTTCATCTATTTCATCAGCGATTATTATCTCATTTGGAAGTACTGGAATATCGTTATCATAGTAATTAATTAATGCACGTTCATATGCTTCATTTAAGTCAAGCGTTGTTTCATCTTGCATAAAGTCAAGTTTAATAAAGTTGTGTGAACTTGAAGTTAATTTTCCATCTCTTATAAATAGTCGTACGATAACTGCACGAGAATTTCTATGTTTGATTGCAAAAACGTCAAGGTTTTCATTATTTGCTAAATCCATGCCAGATTTAATTTGAGATTTTTCAATGGTTCTAATTCTATCTCTTATTTTTAAAGCTTCTTCAAAACGAAATTGCAGACTGTATTCTTCCATTTTAGTTTTTAGTTTTGCTATTAGTTTTGTTTTATTATAAATATATTCTAAAGCCTCAGTTATTACTGGTTTGTATTCTTGGGATGTAATTTTACCAATACAAGGGGCAGGGCATTTTTTTATTTGATAAAATAAACAGGCCTCTTTTTGTTTGAGACAATTACTTTTTTGTACTAAAGGAACAATTTCATAAATTGAATCCAACATATCTCGTGCACCAATAGAGTACGGACCAAAATATTTAATACTTTTTCCCTTTAAGATTTTTCGTGTGAGTTCTATTCTTGGAAAAGGGTCACTAAAATCAACATAAAGATAAGGATATGTTTTATCATCTCTTAATAAAATATTGTACTTTGGTTTTAGTTGTTTAATAAGTGAATTTTCAAGTATTAATGCATCATTTTCATTGGGAGTAACTATCCATTCAACAGATGTTACTTCTGAGATCATTTTATAAATCCGAGGACCAAGTTTATCAGCAGGTCCCAGTTTTGGCGTAAATTTAAAATATGATTTTACTCTGTTTTTAAGTACTTTTGCTTTTCCAATATACAGCAAACGAGCATCTTTATCAAAATACTGATATATCCCAGAGGATGAGGGGAGTTCTTTAAGTTTGTCTATTAATTCCATTTGTGAATCATACCAAAAAAACACTTTGTAGAAGTGGATTTTATTTAATTGATTCGTATTCTTCTTTAATAATTTTACCATCTTGCCATGTTTGAATATGTTTACCTTGAAATCTATTAATATTTGATTCAATATTCGTAATTTTGTAGTCAAATGTAAGTTCTACAATATTGTCATTTATATTTTGAGAAATTAGTTTCACTTCAAAATCTTTAACCATATCAATAAAGCCTTTTTGTTTATCCCGTGCTTCTATCATAGATTTTGCAAAAATATTTCCATCACTTAACATAAGTATATTTTTATCATAATACTTTTCACACAGTTGTAATACCTGACCTGCTTCATTCATTTTTATTAAATCATTCACCATTTGTTTCATTTAAAATACACCTTGTAATAGTTTAGTAACTGCATTATACTTGAAGAATTTAAATTTTCTACTTTGAATATATAAAATTTGACTTTAGTGATATGAATTTTCGAAGGTGTTTATATTGTAACAAAATCAATTTATTTTTTTTAGATAAAGTTTATTTAAAAAAGAGCATAATTGTAATACGAAAGGCTTATTATGGATGTAGTTTTTTCAAAGATAAATGAGATACTTGATATTGACCAAAACCTAAATGGAGAGGATTACTTAAAAGTATTTGTTAAAAATATCGCAAAAATCCTAGATATGAAATATGTTTTAATTGCACATCCTCTTGATAAAAGTTGTGAAAAAGTACAAACAGATGTTATATGGGGTGGAGAAGGATATATAGATAATTTCATTTATGACTTAAAGGATACGCCCTGTCAGATAGTATTATCAGGGGATAGAGTTTGTATGCATGACTGTGATGTCTCAATACTTTTTCCAGATGATTCTATTTTGAAAGATTTAAAAATTGAAGCATATATAGGTGCACCCGTAGCTCGATCTGATAAAGATGTTTCAAGTATTTTAATTCTTATGGATATAAAACCCATAGATGATAAAGTATTTATCTCTTCTATTACTGAGTTTTTAGCATTAAGAGCCAGTGCAGAAATTGAAAAGTTTTGTAATGAAGAAAAACTATTACAAGAAGTTCATAAACAAACAAAACAACTAGAAGTTTCAAATGAGAAATTACAAGTGAGTATTCATAATTTAAAAAATACACAAGAACAATTAGTTGAAAGCGAAAAGATGGCAAGTTTGGGTGGAATTGTTGCAGGAGTTGCACATGATATTAATACCCCTGTTGGAATAGGAATAACAGGAGTTAGTCATTTAGTAAATATTACAAAAGAAATTGAAAAAAAATATAATAACAACGAAATGAGTCAAGAAGAATTTGAAAAATATCTTAAAGATTCAAGTGCTTTATCAAAGCAGGTATTCGAAAATCTTGATAAAACAGCTACATTGATTCAAACCTTTAAACAATTAGCTATTGATATAACCAATGAAGATAAAACAAACTTTAATCTTTGTGGTTATTTAAAAAGTACATTATATAATTTGAACTTGATATTAAAAGAGACAAAAATTACAATTGATTTTGAATGTGATGAGTCTATTGAAATGTATTCTCACCCAATTGCTTTTTCTCAAATTTTCACAAACTTAGTAATGAACTCGATAAAACATGCTTTTTTAAAAGATGAAAAAGGAAAGATTTCAATAAGAGTGTTTGAAAAAAACAACACGTTAATTATCACCTATGAAGACGATGGATGTGGTATTTCAAATGAAAATATTGAAAGGATATTTGAGCCATTTTTTACTACTAATAGAAAAGAAAATTGTAGTGGTTTGGGATTAAATATTCTTTATAATCTGATAATTAATAATTTAAATGGTAGTATTGATTGTAAAAGTGAAGAAAATAAGGGCGTATTATTTACTGTAAAAGTTCCTCTATAAAGTTAATATAACTAAAATATGAAAAAAATCACACTATTAAGACATGGCATTGTTGATACAAAATCAGATATAAATATTTCCTCTAATGAATTTGGAGACTGGATTAATCAATATGATAATGCAAACATTAACAAGGTATGTTCAAATAAAGATGAGGTTTATAAAATACTAAATGAATCAGATCTTATTATTTGTAGTAGTTTAAAAAGATCAATACAATCGGCTGAATTTTTTGATAAAAAAATAGTAGTTATCAATAGTATTTTTAATGAAGCACCATTGCCTTTTGTGCGTGGGAATTTTTTAAAACTAAAAGCAACATACTGGTTGATTTTTTTTAGATTGATTTGGTTTTTGGGATACAGTAATAGAAGTGAATCCCTTAAATGTTTTAAAAATAGAGCAAAAAAAGCAGCTGAGGTTTTACAAATTCTTTCAAATGAGAATCAAAATATAGTTCTAGTTGGACATGGAGTAATGAATAAATTTCTTCAAAAAGAGTTAAGGTTAAAAAATTATAAACAAACAAAAAATACAGGAAATAAAAATTGGAATTATTCTGTATATGAATTGTCTAATACAAGGAAATAAATGCCAGGAAGAGTAGCAATATTTGATGACCAATTTTTTAGAAAAGAAGCCAGAATTATCTTTCCTTTAGTTAAAAATACAATAGGCACCATTAAACCAACTTACAATCTCGCTCCCACGCACAAAATACCGACTTTATTAAACACCAATGAATATACGTATGCTTCTTTTGGATTAATCCCTTCTTGGGCAAAAGATAACAAAAGTATAAATATAAATGCCAGAAGTGAAACTTTATTTGAAAAAAAAAGTTTTAGAGATTCTTTTAAATCAAAACGCTGTTTAATTCCTATTAATGGTTTTTATGAATGGGAAAAAGTAGATAAAGAAAAGGTGCCTTATTTTATCAAACCTGTAAAGGGTGGGTGTTTTGTACTTGCTGGTTTATGGGATGAGTGGTATGATATAAACAGTGATAAAAAAGTCATATCAGTTGCCCTTATAACAACAAATCCCAATGACAAAATAAAAACAATACATGATAGAATGCCAGTTGTTTTGCATAAAAAAGATTGGAAAACTTGGATGGATAATAATACTTCTCTTGCAGAGTTAAACAGACTTTTTTTGCCATATGAAAGTAAACATATGAAAATGATAGAAGTCTCATCTTTGGTTAATTCTGTAAAAAACAACAGTTCTGAATGTATTAAACCTTATAAAAAAAAGCCTGCAATTAAACAGACTCTTTTTTAGTTTTTATTAAAATTACTTTGCACTTTTTTAGGTTTGATGTAATGTCTATAATATCCAATTGAATTGCTACAGATGAATAAAATTTCCATAAATACAGCAGCTGGACTGTTTACAAGATAATTGTGAAAAACCCAAATGATTGTACTTATAAGCATTAGTTGCCGTAAGAGTTTGTCTTCTTTACAAAAGGAGGCTAAACTGCTAATTATTGAAGCAAAATAAGTAAGAAGACTTAATATACCTGAAAAAGTTACTACTGTTACTACTGTATAACTTACTAAAAATAGTGACATAACTTTTTTTGAAGTTGTGAAAATACTTGTTAAAAATCTAATGGCAGTAATAAGTACTAGTCCAGCAGCTGTATATTGTTCAAGAAGTGCAAAATGAATTCCGATTAGTATGGATGCACAAAAAAAACAGATTACTATTTTTTTTCTATCTTTAAATTGAAAAGACATCATATCAAAACAAATTGCAACTCCAATTAATATCTGTGATAATAAAAAATTCGACACTAATCTTCCTTTCTAGTTGTCATTTGTCAACCCATTTTTTAAAGCCAGGTCTTGATTTTCAAAAATTGCCATAGCGGTATTCATTTGTTTAAAACCTAATTTTTTATAAAAGTTTTCTTTCCCTGGATTTGCATATAGAATAATTTTTGTATGATTTTTAGAAAATTCTTTTAATTTATTGATAATCTCTTTCCCTAATCCATATCCTTGATATTCAGGATGGATTGCAACATCACAAATATAAGAACAATCAAAACCATCAGCTAATGCTCTGCCTACACCAATAATTTTGTTGTTTTTGTAAACAAAACATTTATACAGGCTATTTGTAAAAACCAATTCTAAGTTTTTTGCTTTTTTATCACCAAGAGGTGCTATTTTATAGAGGTTTGATAATTCTTGCCAATTGACATTTTCTTGAGAATAAATCCAGTTAAAATGCATAATACTCCTTTTTAACTCAAAGTTTGTTAAATTTTAGTGATATTCTATTATAATTAATTTTTATAGTAATTTAAAATAAACTGTAGAGTTTGTATTTAAGGTGAATGATGGCGGAGATAAAATTAATACGAAATACTGAGGTGCAAAAAGTTTTTGACTCATATCCTTGTGATGTGCGTGAAAAATTACTTTATTTAAGAAGTTTGATTATTCAAACAGCGAACAATAGTAAAATTATTAAAAATCTGGAAGAGACGTTAAAGTGGAAAGAACCCAGTTATTTAACAAAAATTGGAAGTACAATTAGACTAGGTATTGTAAAATCAAATCAAAATCAATATGCAATATTTTTTAATTGTAAAACAAAATTAGTGGATACTTTTAGAGAACTGTACAGTGATGTTTTCACATTTGAGGGAAACAGAGCAATTATATTTAATAAAGATGAGGTAGTTCCTATTGAAGAATTAAAACATTGTATTTTGTTGTCATTAACGTATCATAAAATTAAACATAAACCAGTGCTGGATTTGTAAAATCAAAGGAAAAATTAGATGAAAGAAGCAAAAGATTGTGAAAACATGAATGATATAAGAGTTGAAATAGATGATATTGATTCCAAAATAATCAACTTGATTGCAAAAAGAGCGACATACGTTAATAAAGCTGCCCAATTTAAAAAAAATGAAACGGAAGTTAAAGCACCTTTACGAGTTGAAAATATGTTAAAACAAAGAAGATTGTGGGCAGAAGAAAAAAATGTAAATCCAGAGTTTATTGAACAACTATTTAAAGATATGGTGAATTATTTTATAAATAAAGAAATGAGTGAGTGGAAAAAATAAAATGAATGTAAGGGAATAATGTATAATATCAAATTAAGAACTATTTATGACAATAAGTTGTAATATTAAAATATAAATGAATAAAATTAAATTAAAATAATTAAGGGAATAAATGAACGTTTTTTTTAAAATATTATTTTGTATTACTTTGTTTTCTCTTACATTAACAAATATTAATGCAAAAGATACAATCAAAATATCAAATGGAGAGTGGCCACCTTTTTTTTCTAAAGATTTAAAATACGATGGCGTAACTTCTCATGTTGTTAAAAAAGCTTTTTCACTAGAAAACCTTACTATTGAATACGAGTGGTACCCCTGGAAAAGAGCTTTCCATCTTGCAAAAGTTGGAGATATCGATGCTACTATTGGATGGGAAAAAAGAAAAGACAGAGAAAGTGATTTTTTATTCAGTGATGTAATTTTAAATGGCAATGTAGTCTTTTTTTATTTAAAGCATAATAAGTTTGATTGGAATACATTTAATGATTTAAAAGAACTTAAAATTGGTACGGTATCAGGATATAAATACGGAAATAAAATCCAGAAGTTGGAAAAAATTGCAGGTGTTAGTCTTCATACTGTTATAAATGAACAAAAACTTTTTAAAATGTTGATTAAAGAACGTTTTGATGTGGTGATAATAAACCTAGATGTGGGATATGGTATATTAAATAAGTATTTTTTGCCCTCAAACGTTCAAAAAATTGCGTATCATAAAAAACCATTACACACAGAATACTTGAGACTACTTTTTTCTAAAAAAAATGCCAGAAACAAAAGTATAGTGAAAAAATTCAATCGAGGTTTAAAACAATTAAAAGACAATGGTACATTCAAACAGTACTATGAAAATTCAAGAAGAGGAAAATACGAAAAAAAACAATGATAATATTAGATTTTGAAACAAATTCCCATAATGTTGGTGATGTAATAGAAGCAGCTGCAGTTAGAGTAGAGTTAATAAATGGAGAATTTAAAATTTTAGATAAATTCCATCGATACTACTTATCAAGATATTCAGTAAACCCATATTCATATGAAGTACATAAATTAACCCCTGAGTTAATACTTAAACACAGAGAAGGAAGTTCATATAGCTCTCACTTTGCACAAGATGAAGATTTTATAACTTTTTGTAAAGATGTAAAAGTATTAGTTGCCCATAATATAGCCTTTGAGTTAAGGCATTTAGATAGAATGGTAAAATTTGAAAAACATTTTTGTACCATGAAACAAAATAAACAAATTGTTAAAGCACTTGGAAAAACTGGTAATGTGAAAAATCCAAAACTGGATGAAACTTGTGTCTTTTATAACATAGAGTTTGATGCAAATTCTTATCACAGTGCAACGTATGACGTAAGTAAAACATTTGAAATCTTAAAAAAAATGAACCAAAACAATACATTAAAAGTCTAATGTCTAAAAGTAAAACAGTCATACTCAAAGATATAGGGTTTGTAGAATTATTACAAGCTGAATTCTCAAAACAGAGCTTTAATAAACATTTTCATGAAGAGTTTTGTTTTGGAGTAATTGAGTCTGGACAGCTTGATTTTAACTACAGAGGTAAAAAAGTTCATGCGAACAAAGGGATTATTAACTTATGTAACCCAGGTGAAATACATGATGGTTTTACTCAAAATGGCTGGTCGTATAAAATGTTTTACGTTGATACAAAAATAATGAAAGAGTTAAGCAGCTGTATTAGTGGAAAAGCAAACGATATTCCCTTTTTTAAAGAGGGAATAATAGAAGATGAATACTTAGCAAAGCAGCTGTTACAATTACATGAAATTATGACAGATGATAGAGTATTTGTAATCGAAAAAGAGGAGAAGTTTTTAAGTGTACTTTCTTTTTTTATTAAAAAACATGCCGATAGTTTTATATGTATTGAAAGAATAAATTCCTCTAAACCCATTATAAATAAAATTTTAGAGTATATCAACGATAATTTAACAGATGAGATTCTGGTTTCAGATTTAAGTAAAATGGCAAATTTTAGTTTGTATTACTTTATACGAATTTTTAAAAAAGAAATAGGTCTCACTCCCAAAGAATATCTTATTCAACAAAGAATACAAAAAGCAAAAGAGTTAATACGTAAAAAAATACCTCTTAGTCAAATTGCATTACAATGTGGTTTTTATGATCAAAGTCACATGATAAAATACTTCAAAGCATATACAGGTGTAAACCCTTCCATATATTTATAGTGTAATAAAACAATATCAATTGTAAAAATGACAAGTTTTTACAATACAAAAAAATAAAATACTACTACTATTGTAAACATACATTAAATATAGGAGTGTTTTATGATTAGTTTGGAATATTTATTATCTGCAATGATAGTAATACTTGTACCTGGAACGGGTGTGATTTATACCATTAGTATCGCTTTACTGAATACCAGAGTACAAATATTATATGCAGCACTTGGCTGTACTTTATCTATATTCCCGCATCTTTTTGCAGCAATTTTTGGAGTAGCTGCAATATTAAACAGTAGTGTACTAGTATTTAATGGATTAAAGTTATTTGGTGTAGTGTACTTATTGTATATGGCGTATAACCTCTACAAGGACAAAGGGGTATTAGAGTTTAAAGGTGAAGACATAAACACAAGTAATTTTACTATACTCAAAAATGGTTTTTTGATTAATGTTTTCAACCCTAAATTATCAATTTTCTTTCTAGCATTTATACCTCAATTTATTTCTCCATTAACACAAGAACCTATTATTGACATGACTGTTTTAGGGTTTGTTTTTATGATTCTTACCTTGATTGTATTTGTAGTTTATGGACTTTTTGCAAGTTTAATAAAACAAAAAGTATCTCAATCCAAAAAAATAATGAAAAATATGCAAAAGTGTTTTTCAGCAGTTTTCGTGCTTTTAGCGTATAAATTAGCCAATGTGTGATTTTGATATTTATGAATATAAAGATATACTTTTCCAAAGGATAAAATATGACGATTATTAACATGTTTGCATTTGCAGGTGCTATGTTTTTGCTCGCTATCACTCCAGGACCTGGTGTATTTGCTACGATTTCTAGAGGACTGGCGAGTGGTTTTTCTAATGCTGCTTATGTGGTTCTTGGAATTGTAATAGGGGATATAGTTTTTTTACTATTGGCAATATTTGGATTAAGTGCAATTGCCCATATTTTGGGTGATTTTTTTGTAGTGATTAAATATCTTGGAGGAGCGTATTTATTATTTTTGGGATATAAAATACTTCGTTCTAAAGAAGAAGATACCAATGTTAGTTCTGTGTGTGAGCTGTCTTGGAAAAAGAACTTTATGACAGGGTTACTTATAACAATTAGCAACCCTAAAGTTATTCTGTTTTATTTGGGTTTTTTGCCTACTTTTATAAATTTAAAAACATTAACAATAGTGGATGTTATTACTGTTTGTATTATAGTTACCCTTGTATTAGGTGCGGTTATGTTGGGATACGCATATAGTGCAAGTGGTGCTAAGAAATTATTTAAAGATAAAAGTTCTAAAAGAAAAATGAATGTAACAGCAGGAAGTGTAATGCTTGCTGCGGGAACTTTTTTAATAGTAAAATCCTAAAAAAACTTAGAAAAATCTTTGTCAATTAATTATTGGTAAAGGTTTCTTCTCTTATTAAATCACTTAATTTGTGCTTCTTCTTTAAATTTCTATTAACTAAGTATTAAATATTAACTCTAACTTTATTGACAACACTTTTTAAGTGGAGTATAATATTTAAATGAAAAAGACAACTGCTAAATCAAAATTACTTTTTATTGTTCTTATATCAATAGTTATGGTATCCATAATATCAGTAATGAGTTCTATTGGAACTATTGAAACTATGTCTAAAGAGAATATTGAAGATTTTAGAAAAGAAGTATTTTCAAAAAAAGAAAAAGAGTTAGAAAATTACGTAAGAGTAATCATAAATACTGTTGAATCTTTTTATAAAAGAACATCACATGAGAAAATACAAGAAGAAGTAAAAGATCACTTAACAGAACAAATGGGATTTTTGTACTCAATCATAGAAAATGAATATAGTAAAAATAGATATAACTTATCAAGGGAACAATTAAAGCTCAATATCAAAAGTTTAATAGAAGAGGCCAGATATGGAGAAAATGGTTATTTCTGGATAAATGATTTGGATGCAAAAATGATTATGCATCCTATTTTTCCTAAACTCAATGGACAAGATTTGTTTAACTGGAAAGATAAAAATGGAAAGACTATCTTTAGAGAGTTTGCTAAAATAGCAAATGAAAATGAACGTGGATTTGTAGAATACGTTTGGCCCAAACCTGGTTTTGATATTGCTCAACCAAAAATATCTTATGTGCGGATTTTTAAACAGTTTAACTGGGTAATTGGAACAGGTGAATATATTACGGATGTTACTAAAAAAATTCAAGCAGAGGCTCTTAAAACTATCTCAGAAATCAGATACAGTGGGGATGGATACTTTTGGATAAATGATTCAAGTCCAAAGATGATTATGCATCCAATCCAGCCCCAATTAAATGGTGAAGACTTATCTACATATAAAGATTCTCAAGGAACCTTTCTTTTTAATGAGTTTGTCAAAGTGGCAAATGAAAATGAAAAAGGTGGTATAGTAAAATACTTATGGCCAAAACCAGGAAAAGATACCCCACAGCCAAAATTTTCATATGTAAGAAAGTTTCAACAGTGGGATTGGGTAATTGGTACAGGTGCTTATGTTGATGATGTAGATGACAAAATTGTTATTATGAAAAAACAAACAAAAACAAACATAAAAAACTTGATTGTAACAAGCGCGATTGTTATTACCCTTTTGCTAATCTTTATTTCAATTGTAACCCTTGTAATTATTACAAAAAGAAAAGAAAAGTATTAATTATAAATGAATAATACTATATCAATTATTCCTTTAGAAAATTTAATTTTTGCATTTATTCCTGTTTTCATAGTAATTTATATTTTATATAAGTGGTCACTTGATTATAAACATAGTATATATGCAATGATAAGAATGCTCATACAGCTTTTATTAATTGGGTACTTACTCACTTTTCTTTTTGAAAGTAACAGTTCCTTGTTGGTTATGTTTATTTTGATTTTTATGGTTGTTGTATCCTCTTGGATATCTTTACGAACTATTAGTATTAAAACCAAAGAACTTTTTTTATTTGCGTTTATGTCCATTGGTTTAGGTGGAGGCATTACACTTTTATTTATAACCCAAGCTGTAGTGGATATTCCAATTTGGTATGAACCCAGATATTTGATTCCACTTGCTGGAATGACATTTGCTAATTCATTAACAGGGTTGAGTTTAGCAGCAGAGCGATTTGAAGCAGAAACAAAAAGAGGTGAGAGTTATGAGGTGGCTCGGAAAACTGCGTTTAAAGCATCCATGATACCTGTTGTTAATTCACTTCTAGCAGTTGGCGTGGTTGCTCTTCCTGGAATGATGACGGGACAAATACTCTCAGGCGTTTCACCTTTAATTGCAGTACGATATCAAATTATGGTTATGTGTATGATTTTTGGTTCTTCAGGTATATCAACGGCATTTTTTTTAGTATTGATTAAAAATCATATTAAAAAATAAAAGGATTCATTTAGAAACCTAAATGAGTAATCATCTCTTCTAGTTTTTGTTGTGTTATTGGTTTACATATGAAATTCTTTGCTCCATTTTTTAATGCTTTTGAAACATTGTCTTTGTCTGTTTGTGCTGAAATCATTATTATAACTGCACTAGAGTCTATTTTAATTAACTCTTGAACTGCTCCAATACCACCTTTAATTTCATGAGAAGTTGGCATCTCTAAATCCATGCATACGAAGTCTGGCTTATTTTTTTTATACTCTTCAACCGCCTCATATCCATCTTTAGCTTCAGCTATTACTTCATGTCCTAATTGTGTTAGTAATTTGGTTATATGATACCTCATTACTCTGGCATCATCAACAACTAATATCTTTGCCATAATGTATCCTTTTTATTTACTTAAAGTTTTTTATATTCATATAATATAAGTATAAATAAATTAAATATAAGTTTTTATTAAAATCTAAATCTAATTTAACAAATCACTAGAATACTAAAATAAATACTTATACTTAAAATCTTATGTGTTATAATAATCAATGATAAATTACAATATGCCCTTATATAGACCACCTTCTGAAGCAAATAATATAATTATTCAAGCGACATATGGGTGTAGTTTTAATGCCTGTACATTTTGTTCTATGTATAAAAGTAAAACATATACAAGAAGAGCTTTGGATGAGGTTTATATAGATATCGATAAAATGGCCTCAATGTATCCTACTGGATCAAGAGTTTTTTTAGCAGATGGTGATGCTTTAGAATTACCAACTACTCACTTAGTGCAACTTCTTTCATATTTGAAAAAATCCTTTACAAAACTTAGACGAGTATCGTGTTATGCATCTCCTTTAAATCTACATGAAAAAACATTAGAAGAGTTAGAACTCTTAAAAGAAAATGGTTTGACGTTGGTGTATTATGGAATAGAAACAGGAGATAAAAGCTTACTTAAACATGTAGTAAAAGGAAGCTCTCCTTCAAAAATGATTGAGGGATTAAACAAAGCATCTAATGCTGGTTTAAAAATATCTGCAACTGTTATATTAGGACTAGCTGGTAAAAATGGCTGGAAAAGTCATATTGATGAAACTGCAAAGTTGGTTAATCAAACACAGATTAATTACTTATCAACCTTACAGCTAGGTCTTCAAGATGAGGAAGCTCAAGCTTTTTATAAAAAATTTAAAGAGAAATTTGTTTGGCAAGATGATATAGGTATGTTGCGTGAACAAATTCGACTTCTTGAACAAATCAATGTGCAAAAACCAATAATCTTTAGATCAAATCATGCTTCAAATGCTCTAGCACTTGCTGGAAATATTCCACGAGATAAAAATAGGTTAATTGAAGAACTAAACAATGCTTGCGAAAATGAGTCCATGATGAAACCTTCTTGGCTAAGAGGGTTTTAAATGACATATGTCATCGGAGATGTACATGGAAACTTTAGCACGTTAAAAGATTTGATAAAAAGTTTTCCTAAAAAATCATCCATTATTTTTGTTGGAGATTTAATTGATAGAGGAAAAAACTCTAGAAAAATTGTGAAATATATAAGAGAAAATAATTATAAATGTGTTTTAGGAAATCATGAACTTTTGATGATTAACAATTCTTCTGATTTTTTTAAAAAAAGCTTAATGGATATAAACCTAAAAAATCTTGAAACTTGGATTAGTGTAGGAGGAAAAGAAACGTTACTCTCTTATGGTTTGATTGATGTAGTTGATGATAAAATTGTTAGGGTTTCAAAGAGCAAGTATATGGATAATTTTATATCCGATGTAAAATGGATGCAATCCTTGCCACTTTATTTTGAAACAAAACAAAAAATTAATGATAAAAAAGTGATTATTTCACACTCTTGTATTTCTAATGTTTGGAAAAGTAAAAAGGATAAAGATTTTGAAAAAAAATATAAAAGTGAATTTATCTGGCAACGAGATACTCCGGATAAAAGTTGCAAAATTTTCAATATATTTGGACATACTAAAGTAATCATACCTACAGTATATGACAACTATATCAATATTGATACTGGCTGTTATGAGAAAAATGAGAAATATGGAAAACTCACAGCTTTTTGCATTGAAAATCAAGAAGTAATCTGTATTCAAAAAAATATTAAAGATGAATAAATAGTAAATACTTAATGATAAATAATATTTCATTTATACATAATTAAATATAACACACCTTTAATATTCTTATATATAATAGATTATGAATAATAAATCAAAAATATTAAAAACAATAAATGAATTAGAAGTTACAAATGATTATTTGAATTTTAAATCGTCTTATTATAGTTACTCCAGAATTGATTCTTTATCCAATACCAAACTTGTAAGTTACAGCCCTGAGGCATTTAAATTAATTAATTTAAAAGAATCAGAAGCAAACAGTAAAAAGTTAGTTGCACTTTTAAATGGCGAGTTTTTGCTTAAAAATTCAAAACCATATTCAATGGTTTACGCTGGACATCAATTTGGGCATTTTGTTCCTCACTTAGGAGATGGAAGAGCAATTAATCTTGGGTGCGTTAATAACTGGCATTTGCAACTTAAAGGTTCAGGGCTTACTAAATATTCAAGACAAGGTGATGGGAAAGCAGTATTACGATCTTCTATTAGAGAATACCTTATGAGTGAAGCAATGCATGGATTGAACATACCAACGAGCAGAGCTTTAGCAATTATAAGCTCAGATGAACCTGTTTTTAGGGAAGAAATTGAAACAGCTTCTATTGTATTAAGGCTTAGTACTTCTTGGGTTAGATTTGGAACATTTGAGTACTTCTATCAAAGTAAAGATATAAAAAGTTTAAAAGAGTTGGCCAATTTTGTTATTAAAGAAAACTTCAATCATTTAATAAATGAAGAAAATAAATACGAAAAACTCTTTTTTGAAATAGTTGATAGAACTGCAAATTTGGTGGCACTATGGCAAGCATATGGTTTTATGCATGGTGTTATGAATACAGATAACATGAGTATTGCAGGATTTACAATAGATTATGGACCGTATGCTTTTATGGATAATTTTGATGTAAATAATATTTGTAATCATACCGACCATGAAGGAAGGTATTCTTATGCAAACCAACCACATATTGCTCAATGGAATCTTAACTCACTTGCTATTTGTTTTTCAGCATTAACAGATGAAAAGAGACTTTTAGAATATCTTGATAACTTTTTGCATATACAAGATAATGAGTACTTAAAAGTAATGCAAAAAAAACTGGGACTTAGTGATCGTTTAAGTACAAATTCGAATACAGAATTGGTTTCTACTTTAATTGGCGCTTTGAATACTTGTAATA
>ENA-ORXI01001900-ORXI01001900.1-sediment-metagenome-genome-assembly--contig:-NODE-1900-length-15741-cov-3.918859_pt1 | contig 15741 bp, 11 predicted proteins | sample MGYA00237861_ERZ511468 | MGnify/ENA primary metagenome ERZ511468 (study PRJEB26299, sample SAMN06266213) | sediment metagenome | isolation source: Hudson Canyon methane seep mesocosm | place... | reverse complement strand
TCAGCCCTCGGAACTATGGAATAGATTTTTATGGTGATCTGCTTTTTACTAGCCAGCAGGAAATTAGTGAGCATCCTTACCGTGCTGACCGGTTTCGACGTGCATCCTTAAAGGGGTGGCAGTATGCGCTTTCCAATCCAGAAGAGATCATTCAACTGATTCATAAAAAATATGGTAGTCAGTCGAGTATTCAGCATTTGCGTAATGAGGCAAAAATAACGCGTGATTTAATCCTACTTGACTCCATTCCTGTAGGAACAATTAAAACTGAACGTCTGCAACAAACCGCAAGAACATATGCACGGCTCAAGTTGAGCAAACCGTTAAGCAAGCAAGAAATAGAAAGTTTTATCCATAAAGGAAGTACACCTCAGATCGAATTATCTGAAAAAGAACAGCAATGGTTACAAGAGCATCCTTCAATTCGTATCGGCATAGACAGAAGTTTTGCACCTTATGAGTGGATTGACGAAGAAGGTCATTATATTGGACTTGCTGCGGACTATATTGACTTACTAGAAAAACAAATAGGTTTTGATATTGAAATCGTACAAGAAGATGCTTGGCACAAGGTTCTATCGTTAGCCAAGCAGGGTGAAATCGACATGCTTTCCATAGTGGTAAAAACTGATGAAAGAAACGAGTTTTTAAACTTTTCTGAACCTTATGTTACAAGTGCGGCCGTCATTATAAATAGGGAATCTCAGGGTTTTATTGGAGACTTAGCCAAACTGGAAGGTAAGCAAGTAGCTATTCAAAAAGGGCATTTCACTCAAGAGCTATTATCAAAGTATTATCCTAAGATCTCAATTATAACAACCGATAATCAAAAGCAAGCTCTCACCTTAGTGTCAGAAGGTGAGGCGGATGCTTACGTAGGAGAAGTGCTAACGGCAAGTCTTACAATGAAAAAAGCCGGATTGGTAAACTTAAGGTTTGCCGGTCAAACTGAATATACAAGCAAATTTAGCTTTGCCATTAGTAAGGAGGCCCCTGAGTTATCATCCATGGTCAACAAGGCCTTAGCTGGTATAAGTCAGAAAGAAAAAAGTCACATCTATGACCATTGGCGATCACAAGAAATTCAACTAGGCATTCAGACTCATATTATCGTTAAATATTTAGCAGTAATAGTATGTGTATTCCTCATTATTATTTACTGGTTATATAGGTTAAACAGTGAAGTCGCTCTTAGAAAAGAGGCCGAAAAATCTCTGAAACTCTCATCTCGTGTTTTTAGTGATACCCTTGAAGGTATCACTATCACTGATGCCAATAAAAACATTGTCGATGTGAACCCCGCCTTTTCAGACATTACCGGCTATAGCCGTGAGGAAGTCCTAGGTAAGAATCCCAAACTCCTTAATTCGGGTAGGCAAGTCCCTGAGTTTTATACTGATATGTGGCTGAAAATCAATGAACAAGGTTACTGGCAAGGTGAAATATGGAATCGTAAAAAAAGTGGTGAAGTGTATGCTGAGTTACTCACTATCTCATCCCTAACTGACACGAATGGCAATATAGTCAACTATGTCGGTGTATTCTCAGATATTACTAGCAGTAAACAACAACAGGAACAGCTTCAACGAATGGCACACTTTGATGTGCTTACAGGATTACCTAACCGAGCGTTATTTAGTGACCGCTTTCATCAAGCCATTGCCCATAGCAAACGTAGCGAATCTTTATTAGCAGTCTGCTTCCTTGATTTAGATAACTTCAAGCCTGTGAACGATAACTTTGGTCATGATGTGGGAGATGAATTATTAATTGAAGTAGCAAATCGTATTAAATCTTGTATCCGAGAGGAAGACACCGTATCACGACAAGGTGGTGATGAATTTACCCTATTATTAAATAACATAGTGTCCTTCGCACAGTGTGAGCACACAATGGAACGAATTCATCACTCACTTGCCCAGCCTTTTATATTCCATGGACAATCACATAATATTACGGCCTCCAGTGGTATTACACTCTATCCATTAGATGACGGTGATGCAGATACATTACTACGTCATGCTGATCAAGCCATGTATGAAGCCAAGCAGACGGGTAGAAATCGTTACCATTTGTTCAACGCAGAGGAAGATCAAGAAACCGCCCACAAACACCATCGCTTAAGTGAGATTGAGCAAGCCTTAGTCAATGGTGATCTTTGTTTGTACTACCAACCAAAGGTAAATATGGTTACCGGTGAAGTATTTGGTGCTGAAGCATTAATGCGGTGGATACATCCTGAAAAAGGAGTTATTCCACCACTAGAGTTTCTGCCCTTAATTGATGGTACTGACTTAGAAATTCGGATTGGTGACTGGGTAATAAATGAAGCGATAACACAGCTTGACCTATGGCAACAGCCTGGTATCGACCTTGAAGTGAGCATTAATGTCTCATCTCACCACCTATTGTCAGCAGGTTTCTATAATCACCTTGAAAGCACGCTAGAAAAATACCCCTCCGTGGACTCTAAATCGTTACAAATAGAGATTTTGGAAAGCAGTGTCTTAGGGGACCTTGAGGCAATCAGTCACATCATTAAAAGCTGTAAAGAAGGCTTAGGTATTCATTTTGCTCTCGATGATTTTGGTACTGGCTACTCATCGCTGGCACATTTGAAAAACTTGCCTGCCGACACGATTAAGATTGATCAGACCTTTATCAGAGACATACTAGAAGATCCAGATGATTATGCCATCATTGATGGTGTGATTGGTCTTGCTGATTCTTTTAGTAGAAAAGTGATTGCTGAAGGTGTTGAAACAACAGAACATGGTTTGTTGTTGCTTACTATGGGCTGTGAAGAAGCGCAAGGTTATGGTGTGGCCAGACCGATGCCTGCAAGTGAAATTCCACATTGGCTAGTTGAATATACAGCCAATAAAGACTGGCTAATCAGTGGTAATAAAGACCGCTCTACTAAAGAAAATAAACTGGAGTTATTTAGATTGACCAGTGAACAATGGCAAAATAACTTCGTGTCAAATATACAAGCCTTGCCAGAAACTATTGAGCGGTGGCCTCTTATGGATAATAAACACTGTCACTGTGGACAGTGGATTAAACGAGCAAAGCAGGAACAGTTATTTAACCAAGAGTGCCTAAATAGCCTCAACAAGGCCCATAAAAAAGTTCACATCCTTGCTCATGCATTATATCTCCACCATCAAGAGGGTAAACTCGATACTGCTAGAGGGGGCTTGCCCGAACTGCAAGTAGCTTTTGATGAAATGGCACTTGCTTTAAAACAATGTAAATAATATTTTCCTTAAAAAGAAATCATACTCACGGTTCTGTCTGTTTAATTCTGGCTCGAAGCTCCATATATGCAACGTTAAATAATCTAACTGGCTTCTTTTGGCTGTGGATTCGACCGGTTGCCCCACAGTCGCTAGTAGACATTCGGTGACAATTTGCGGAAAAACCTATGGAATCATGAAGTAAGTTAGGTATAGACTGAACTGATACTCTAAATGAGTAAAATCATCCTAAGATTTATAGATATTTCAAATAAAGAACAAAAAGGCTTTGGGCACTATTTATGGATATGTCCGTCTACTGTGCTTCTCGTTACCCATTTAATTTCCCAACAAATCAAATATCTTCTGAGTCTGTGTATACGGACATTTAAAGCTCAAATAATAGGCGGTTAATTGCAGATCTTCTTTATCCCCTTCTATACCATGCAAACGATCACCAACCACAGGAAAGCCAAGCAAGGCACTGTGACGCCTAATTTGATGTTTTCGTCCTGTTTCAATATTTACATCTAATAATGATCGATCTTGTTCTGTATCGTAGTTCAGCAAGGTGAAATAGCTGACAGCGTGTCGATCATCAATCTCACTATCTACTTTGATTGGGTTTTCTGCTGTGGCATCCGCACTAAATTGTCCGTGAACCCATATTTGATAACGCTTATCAATTTGTCTTTGTTGAAATAGGTTAGATAGTTTAGCCGCAGCATTTTTCTCATGTGCAATGATAATTAAACCATTAGCAGCACGATCAAGGCGATGTACGACAAAGCTAACACGTTGCGGTTTAAGGTGTTGTTCAGCCCAACGGGTGATGGTGCAATGATCTCCCCATTTTGAACCTTGTGATAACATGCCATAAGGTTTATTCCACACACTGTAGCGACCTTCATCTGCTAATAGTTGTGGTTCCGGCGGAATCATTGCTAAGACATTTTGGTCATAATAAATATGTACGGTTTCACCAATGCTTAATGTTTTTTTTGCTCTCCGGAGTCGCTGCGTTTTTTTCCCTTTGCTAACCCAAACTGCGCCTTTTTGCATAATTAGTTTGATCTTTTGTTTGGATAAACCAGTTTCTTTTGCTAACAAATCGACAGCTAAAAGACCTTTATCTGTAATTTCAATATGTTTTTCAAACCGTAATGAGCTATCAGGCATTTTATGATTCTCTGCTTTGGCGTAGAATTGTTGTTATTTACTTGGATGTTTAAGATGTTTATACAATATATACGACAGAGTTGCTTCCTTTTTATAACTTTAGTACTTGTAAATACCGCTTATGCTGACGTTTATAAATGGGTTGATGACGAGGGTAATACTAATTATTCACAGCAAGCACCTAAAGACCAACAAGTTGAACTGATTAAAGCACCGCCACCGCCTGCTCTTTCTCCTGAAATTGCACAACAACAGGTGGATGAGCTAATAGAACAACAAAATAGCCTGACCCAAGCTAAGCAAGAACAGAGACAGTTAGATAAACAAGCTGCTAGTGATAAACAACAGCGTGAAGATTACTGCAAAACAAGTCGACAAAACTTGCAGCAGCTTAAAAATAGTCCTGGTCGTCGTATGGTAGATGCTGAAGGCAATGTCACTCGTCCCAGTGAAGAAGAGCGCCAACAAAAAATCGCAAAATTACAACAAGATATTCAAGAAAACTGCCCATAACTTTACGGAACAACTATGCCTTATCTAAATATTGTTACAAATCAAGCTATCGTAAATAAAACAGAATTATTACAGTCAGCAAGCAAAGCTGTGGCAAAATCGGCAGGGAAACCCGAAAGTTATGTGATGGTTGCTGCTGAAGCACAAGCGAGTATGATTATGTCCGGAAGTGATGCCCCTGCTGCATTTTTGGATTACCGAGCATTAGGCCTTCCAGCTAATCGTGTCGAATTTTCAAATATATTATGCTCAATGATTACTGAAAACTTGGGTATTCCAGGTGATAGAATATATATTAGTATGACCGACTCAGAAAGACAAAACTGGGGCTGGAATCACAGTACATTTTAACCATCTTAACGTTAAGCAATCTGTCGGATTAAAATCCGACCTACATATCAAAAAATAGGTTTATATAATACATGCGCGCTTCACAAATCCTTATTGCTACTTTAAAAGAAACTCCTGCTGATGCTGAAGTTATCAGCCACCAGCTTATGTTGCGTGCAGGGCTTATTCGTCGCCTTGCTTCTGGTCTTTACACTTGGTTACCGATGGGCTTGAAAGTGTTACGTAAAGTTGAAGCTATTGTCCGAGAAGAAATGGTACGTGCTGGTGCACAAGAATTATTAATGCCTGCCGTTCAGCCAGCAGAATTATGGCAGGAAAGTAAGCGTTGGGAAAAATATGGTCCTGAACTATTACGCATGACGGATCGCCACCAGCGTGAATTTTGTTACGGCCCGACTCACGAAGAAGTGATTACCGATCTAGTCCGTCAAGAAATCCGTAGTTATAAACAATTGCCTATTACCTTTTATCAAATCCAAACAAAATTCCGTGATGAAATTCGACCTCGTTTTGGTGTGATGCGGGCGCGTGAATTTTTGATGAAAGATGCCTACTCATTCCATCTTAATCATGAGTCACTACAACAAACTTATGATGATATGTTTACGGCTTATAACCGCATTTTCGACCGTATTGGACTCAATTTCCGCCCAGTGCAAGCAGATACAGGCAGTATCGGTGGTGAACAGTCACATGAGTTTCATGTTTTAGCAAGTTCCGGCGAAGATGATATTGCCTTTAGTGATAAGAGTGATTATGCAGCTAATGTTGAATTAGCAGAAGCACTTGCTCCAGCAGGTGTTCGCCCTGCCCCTTCTGCTGAAATGACAACAGTAGATACACCTAAACAACATACTATTGAAGAAGTTTGCCAATTTTTATCTATTTCAGCTGACACGTGTTTAAAGACTTTATTAGTTGAAGGTACAGAAGAAGGTTCTGTGGTTGCGCTAGTTTTACGTGGCGATCATGAGCTTAATGAAATTAAAGCTGAAAAACACCCTGCAGTTGCAGAACCTTTAACTTTTGCAACACCAGAACAGGTGCTTACTCACTGTGGCGCTAATATTGGCTCTATCGGTCCTGTTGGCTTAACAATTCCAGTTATCGTTGATCGCGCCGCCGCTCATGTTGCTGATTTTGTCTGTGGTGGCAATGAAGATGAAACACACCTGACTGGCGTCAACTGGGAACGCGACCTAGCCGAACCAGAAACAGCTGATTTACGTAATGTTGTTGTGGGTGATGCAAGCCCTGATGGTCAGGGCACATTGGATATTGCTCGTGGTATTGAAGTCGGTCATATTTTCCAATTGGGTGACAATTACAGTAAAAAACTCAATGCCAATGTATTAGCTGAAACAGGTAAATCACAAATTCTTACTATGGGTTGCTACGGTATTGGCGTTTCTCGTGTTGTCGCTGCGACGATTGAACAAAATCACGATGATCGCGGTATCGTTTGGCCTCTTGCTATTGCACCTTACCAAGTTGTATTAGTACCGATGAATGCACATAAATCTATACGTGTCCGTGAAGCAGCTGAAGAAATCTATAAGCAACTTCTTGATGCTGGCGTTGATGTATTAATCGATGATCGTGGTTTACGCCCAGGTGTCAGTTTTGCTGATATGGAATTAATGGGTATTCCACACCGCCTTGTTTTAGGTGAGCGTGGTTTAGATGCAGGTATGATTGAATATAAACGTCGTGTTGATGGTGATAGTGCTGAGTTTGCAATTACAGATGTTGTTAGTGAATTAAAGCAGCGTTTATCCGCTTAGCGTAATACTTGGAATTTAGGCAATACTATGACGATCATTAAACAAGCTGACTTTATCGACAGTATTGCCGATGCCTTGCAGTTTATTGCCTGCTATCACCCCAAAGACTTTATTCAAGCAATGGCGAAAGCCTATGAATCTGAGCAATCTCCAGCTGCAAAAGATGCGATTGCTCAGATCTTGGTTAATTCTCGGATGTGCGCCGAAGATCAACGCCCTATTTGTCAGGATACGGGCATTGTTAACGTCTTCATCAAAGTCGGCATGAATGTGCAATGGCAAAGCGATCAAAGTATTGATGATATGGTGAATGAAGGCGTACGTCGTGCTTACCTTCACCCTGACAATGTCTTGCGCGCCTCTGTTGTACGCGATCCTTTAGGCTCTCGTACAAACACCAAGGACAATACACCTGCTATCGTGAATACCGAATTGGTTTTAGGTGATAAGGTTGAAGTACATATAGCTGCCAAGGGCGGAGGCAGTGAAAACAAAGCCAAGTTCACTATCTTAAATCCTAGCGATAGTATTGTTGATTGGGTGTTAGAAACAGTACCGAAGATGGGTGCAGGTTGGTGTCCACCTGGTATTATTAGCATTGCTGTCGGTGGAACCGCTGAAAAAGCCATGTTAATGGCAAAAGAGTCATTAATGGACTCCATTGATATTCATGACTTAATCAAACGTGGTCCTGAAACAGCGGCTGAAAAACTACGCATTGAGTTATATGAAAAAATTAACCAGCTGGGTATTGGTGCTCAAGGTTTAGGCGGTTTAACAACAGTTTTAGATGTCAAAGTGAGTGACTACCCAACCCATGCAGCATCGTTACCTGTTGCCATGATTCCAAACTGTGCCGCCACGCGCCATACTCATTTCATGTTAAATGGTAATGGCCCCGCACACTTTGAACCACCCGCTCTTTCAGACTGGCCTGAAATAACATGGAAAGCAGCTAAGAATACACGCCATGTTGATTTAGACTCTGTGACACAAGCAGATATTGAACAATGGCTACCCGGTGAAACATTATTACTTTCTGGGCATTTACTGACAGGACGTGATGCTGCCCATAAAAAAATTGCTGATCTATTTTCTGATGGGGAAACATTACCTGATGGTTTAGATTTTAAGGGCCGCTTTATCTATTATGTCGGTCCGGTTGACCCTATCAATAATGAAATTGTTGGTCCCGCAGGCCCAACAACAGCAACACGTATGGATAAATTCACCGAGATGATGCTCGCCAAAACGGGTTTACTTGGCATGATTGGTAAAGCAGAACGTGGGGCCGTGGCTATCGAATCAATCAAGAAGCATAAATCAGTTTCTTTAATTGCCGTCGGTGGCTCAGCCTACCTTGTTTCCAAGGCAATCAAATCATCTCGTATTGTCGCCTTTGAAGAACTTGGAATGGAAGCTATTCGTGAGTTTTATGTAGAAAATATGCCGGTAACGGTTGCAGTAGACAGCCATGGCGACTCCGTTCATGACTCCGGCCCCAAAGAATGGAAGCAAAAGATTGCTGATATTCCTTTTAACACGCACGAATCATAAGCTGATGCATCAAGGCAGTCAGTCTCTACTGTTATTTATTGCACTGCTTATTCCGATTGTCAGTCAGTCTGAACCCGTTATTACAAAAAATACAAATACTGAAGGTGTTGTTGAATTTTCTAATCCAACATCAAAAAAAACAGCTAAAAAAACACTTATTTATAAGTCACAAACAAACAATGGCATCACCTTTTCTGACCAAAAACCAAGCAACATAGCTTATGAAGTACTGCGTTTTGATTGTTTTGCTTGTAACCCACACTCAACTATCAATTGGCACCACGTTAAGTTAAACCACCTTGCCTATGCAGATACCGTTAAACATGCTGCAAAAAGACATAATATTGATCCCGCTTTAGTACGTGCTTTAATTCATGCTGAATCTGCATTCAAATCTCAAGTGACCTCACATAAAGGCGCTCAAGGCTTAATGCAGTTAATGCCTGCTACAGCAAAAGAACTCGGTGTAAATAATGCATTAGACCCAGAACAAAATATTCGTGGCGGTGTTAAATATTTAGCTCAATTATTACACCAGTTTAATGGTAGTACACGTCTTGCTACTGCCGCCTATAATGCTGGGCCCAATGCGGTTAAAAAATATCAGGGCATTCCACCTTATAAAGAAACTGAGGTCTACGTTGAACGCGTCAACATTCTTCATCAACGTTATAAAAATGCTAGCTAAATCATGAAATCATTAAAGAAATACCTCGCCGACAATGACAAGCTTATTCACTCAAAGATGCAAAAGGTAGAATCTCATGTGCAACGTCAAGTCGGTAATTGGTTGCATAATACGGTATTGCTGGAAGGCCACGATGTGCCTTTTAAATACAAGCGACAAAAAAAATACCGCTCCCTCAAAGGAGCTCGGGTTGATTTAATCTACTATCGAAATATTGAACACATTGCAGGCATCGAGTTTGAAGTCATGAATGTCGTCAAAATAGCTATTTCTTAATGTCTGATATAGCGTGCCCCTGTCTAAGCAACAAACTATATACTGACTGCTGTAAACCATTTCATACAGGACAACGGGTAGCCAATAGTGCCAAACAGCTTATGTGTTCACGTTACAGTGCATTCTACTTAGGAAACACCTCCTACCTTATTGCTACCTTACACCCAGATAAAAGACAATCAGATGATGAAAGAGTACTTAAAGAAACGATTGAACAAACACAATGGTTAGGTCTAAAAATAATAAAGCATCAGTCACATGGAGAAACGGCAACTGTCGAGTTTGTTGCTTTCTACCAAGATAATGACATCGGCCAACTACATGAATGTTCTAACTTCATCAAACAAAGTGGAGTTTGGTTTTATATCGATGGTGACATTTTACCGTCCATAAAAATAAGTCGAAATGAAACTTGTTTTTGTGGCAGTGGTAAAAAATCAAAAAAATGTCCTCACTAAAGTGAGGTTTTCCACACTATATCCTAATCCTAATCCTAATCCTAATCCTAATCCTAATCCATATAATAATATGCTACTATTCTGGGCTGTACATATTAATAATGGATTATTAATTTCTTATTTATTAAGTCAGGCATAAAAAATTGAAGATCCTAATTGTTGATGGTACAAGCTTGTTTCATGAGGTTGTTGAAGAAGCCCTTAAAGAAACTGAGGATGCCACGGTTTTAAATAGTCATTCTGGCAAATCCGCCCTCACCATATTAAATGAAAACTCAGTAGATTTTATCTGTGTATCAATGTATTTAGAAGATACTGATGGTGTTGAATTAACAAAAACGCTTAGAAATACAGAACAGTATAAATATACTCCTATCATTCTGTTGACATCAGAAGAGTCAAATGACTTATACCTAAAAGCCTTATCTTCAGGGGTCACAGAAGTTTTTCATAAAAAAGATATTCAACAACTCATTAACTTCATCTATCGCTTCACCTCACAACAACAAGAAATATCCGGTCATGTTCTCTATGTAGAAGACACCTTGTCACAAAGAGAAATGATTACCAAAGTATTTACTAGTCGAGGACTAAAAGTCGATGCTTTTTCCACTGCTGAAGAAGCCTGGGACTCCTACTTACAACATGATTATGATTTAGTCGTAACTGACATTGTGTTAGAAGGCGGGATGACAGGTATGGCATTAACCAACCGTATTAGACGTCTAAATGATGAAAAAGGCGATGTACCGATCCTTGCCATTACTGGCTTTGATGATATTTCACGCCGTATAGAGTTATTTTACCTTGGTGTCAGTGACTATGTTATTAAACCACTCATTGAAGAAGAGCTGATTGCTAGAGTAAAAAACCTCATAAACAGTAAGCAGTTTCACGTAGAATCCATAAGACAGCGTCAACGAGCAGAAAAAGCAGACACAGCAAAATCAGAATTTATTGCACATATGAGTCATGAATTACGTACCCCTTTGAATGCCATTTTGGGCTTTTCAGAATTAATGATTACAGATCCAGCGCTTCCCCTTGCCGATCTACAAATTGATAGCATGAATGAAATAAAACAAGCAGGAAACCACTTGTTAGGGCTCATTAATGATATTTTAGATATTTCAAGTATTGAAGCCGGTGAAACTAAGTTCAATATCAAACTTCATCCCTTAGCCACCATTATTGATACGGCTATCTCACAAATAATACCCTTTGCTAAACAACATAAGATTGAGATTATTCCTAGCTCCATTCCTTCTGATGTCTTGGTCAATGTCGACTCGGTACGCTTACACCAAGTTATACTGAACTTATTATCCAATGCCGTTAAATATAATTCAGAACAAGGCTCTATTCAGGTGTTATACAAAGTATTGAATGATAACTTTGTTCGTATAGGGATCAAAGATACGGGAATAGGGTTAACTGAAGAGCAGCAAGCTCAATTATTTGTGCCCTTTAATCGAGCAGGTCAAAGCAACACTATTCAAGGAACAGGTTTGGGACTCGTTATTTGTCGCCGTTATATTGAAGCAATGGGTGGCGAAATAGACTTAAAAAGTAAACCAGGTCATGGCTCTACTTTTTGGATTGATCTCCCAAGCTAGAAGTTTGCAGCTCTGCTTAATCAGACCCAAAATGTAATATGCCTAAAATACCCCGCAGCTATGATAAAACCTGATATCATCGCCTTTAAAATATAATTTCAAAACTACTAATAAACGACTTAATATATTCATATAAAATGGAATTATGAAAAAAAATATAGCCATACTGACTCTATTTATCGCATTACTCGCCTCTAGCATACTCGTGCAGGCAAAAACTGATCATAATGGGTTAACACCTGTCTCTTTACAATTGAAATGGTCCCATAGTTTTCAATTTGCAGGCTACTATGCAGCAAAAAAATTGGGCTATTACGAAAATGCCGGTCTAAATGTTGATATTCATGAGTTTAACTTTAACAAGAAAGTAATAAATCAAGTGACCAGTGGTGAAGCCGACTTCGGTATCGGTGATGCAACTATCTTGTCTGAATTTGTCAATGGCCAACCAGTTGTTGCTTTGGCAGCAATTTTCCAAGAAAATCCATTGGTATTATTATCGAAGCAATCTTCAGGAATCACAAAGCCAACAGACTTGATTGGAAAAACGGTTATGTTTGATAGTGAAGGTGTTGGAGGCATAGCTATTAGTGCAATGTTGTCACAACAAAGGCTTCAGCCAAACAGCTATAACTACTTACAGCATGATTATGATTTTTATAAATTAATTAATGATGATGTTGATGCCTTTTCAGGTTATTTAACAGATCCTCTTTACTGGAGCGATAATGTTCCAAACCTCAATATTATTAACCCGCAAGACTACGGTGTAAATTTTTATAGTGATATTTTATACACCTCTCAGGAGCTGTTTAAACTGCAACCTGAAATAATCACCAAATTCAAAGCCGCATCATTAAAAGGTTGGCAATATGCAGTCACTCATCAAGATGAAATAATTCAACTGATCAAACAAGACTATCAGTCAAACCGAACTCAGCAACAGCTTCTTTTTGAAGCCCAACAAACCATTAAATTAATGAACTACCCTATTGTTGAAATTGGCCACATGCATCAACAGCGCTGGGAAAAAATTGCTAACACCCTTAAACAGCAACAAATGATTCATAAAGAAGTTGATTTTCAGAGTTTTCTTCATAAAGAAGAAGAGAATTCCTATTTACAATTTGTTTTTCCTTTGATTTTCTTGGTTCTATTTCTTATCGGATGGCTATATAAAAAGTATCATCAAAATCAACACTTATTGCATAGTTTACAAAATGAAGTTGTAAAAGAGAAAAAAATGGCACGGCAGCTTGCGGAAAAATCTCAGCAGCTTGTATTTCAGCAGACCGCACTGGATGAGCACTCCATTGTTAGTATTACTGATGTTAAAGGTAAGATCACCTATGTAAATGATAAGTTTGAGCAAGTTAGTCAATATAAATCAGAAGAATTACTAGGAAAATCCCACCGAATACTGCAATCCAACTTCCATTCACGGGAATTTTTTACTGCTATGTGGACCACGATAGCTAATGGTAAAACATGGCATGGTGAGATAAAAAACAAAGCTAAGGATGGCTCTCATTATTGGGTTTCATCAACGATTGTGCCTTACCTTGATGAGCAGGGAAAACCCGTACAATATATTGCTATTCGTACTGATATTACAAAAGTAAAACAAAGTAATGATCGCTTAAACCTCACGCTTGGAGCTACTGGCGATGCGGTATGGGATTGGGACATTAGCACAGGAAGTTTTATTGTTACTCCAGTTTATGAAACCATGCTGGGTTATGATATTGGAGAGTTACCCCCCCATATAGACACGTGGAAAAACAGCGTGCACCCTGACGATTTATCTCGCGTTACCGGAGAACTTAACGATTACTTTGATGGTAAATCAGACTCTTACCACGCTGAGATTCGGCTTCGTTGTAAAGATAATAGCTGGAAGTGGGTTTTATGTCGTGGAAAAGTAATTGATCAAGATTCTTCAGGTGCCCCTCTTACCATGACAGGGCTCCATACCGATATCAGCCTTAGAAAATCACTTGAAAGCGAATTAGTGCTTCAAAAGGATCAAGCTGATCAAGCCAATAAAGCGAAATCAGAGTTTCTATCTTCCATGAGCCATGAACTCAGAACTCCGTTAAATGCTATCTTAGGATTTGCTCAATTATTAGAAAGTGACGAAGATGAACCTCTATCCGAAGAACAGAGTGAAAATATGGGATACATTCTTTCTAGTGGCCAACATTTATTAAATTTAATTAATGATGTATTAGAATTATCAACCATTGAAGCAGGTAAGCTCGAACTATCAATCGAACCTCTATCACTTAATGATTCAATGACAGAGTCCTTATCGTTATTACGTCCTTTAGCAAATAATGAAAATATTAAAATTCGAGTAGCTTCTGACCTAGCAGTGACCGTTAATGCGGATTACACCAAGTTAAAACAGGTTATTATCAACCTCATCACAAATGCCATAAAATATAATAAGAAAGATGGAAGTGTCACTATTGAATGGAGCATAACGGCACAAAACACCGTTAAAGTGAGTATCTCAGATACAGGTATTGGTATATCTAAAGCTAATAAAAATAAAGTGTTTGGTGCATTTAACCGCCTCGGTCAGGAAGTATCCACCATTGAAGGAACAGGTATTGGTTTAGTTGTAACGAAAGATCTAATACAAATGATGGAGGGTACAATTGGCTTTGAGAGCATTGAGGGTGAAGGATCAACATTCTGGTTTGAACTTCCGCTAACTGAAAAAAACACAGCAGAAACAGAAACAGGAACAGAAGCAGAAGCAGAAACAGAAGCAGAAACACCGAGTAAGAAAGTACTCTATATCGAGGATAATCCTGCTAATCGACGACTTATGCAATCTATTTTTGACCGATACGACCACTATGAACTGCAAATGGTTGAATCTGGAGAGCTTGCCTGGGATATAATATCTGATGTAGAGTTTAATATTATATTAATGGATATTAACTTGCCGGGGATAGACGGCAGAGAGCTGACTAAACAAATAAAAGAGTCAGATAGGTATAATGGGCAACCAATCATAGCTGTTACAGCGGCAGCAATGGCTCATGATATTGATTTAGCTAATAATTTATTTGATAATTACATTACCAAGCCGATTCAAATACAAGCATTACTCAATGTGCTTAAAGAATATAAATAGGGTTCTAGCTCAATGACTATAAAAGAACAAATGCTTGCAGCTAATATATTGATCGTTGATGATCAAATTGTAAATGTTAAATTACTTGAAAAAGTACTTAAACACGCAGGGTTTAAGCATGTTTTCAGCACAACGGATTCACGTCAAGCTGTTGCGATGTATCTCGAACATGATGTTGATGTCCTACTACTCGATATTCGTATGCCACACCTTGACGGCTTTGAGGTTATGGAAAAGCTACATGCGGTCGTAGAAGATGATTATTTACCAATTCTAGTGCTCACTGCTGAATTAAGCTCTGAAACCCGCTCTAAAGCCCTTTCCAGTGGAGCCAAAGACTTTTTAGGCAAACCATTTGATCAGCTAGAAGTTCTCCAACGTGCTCAAAATATTATTGAAGTGCGCCTATTACATAAACAGATAAAACAGCAGAATAAACAGCTAGAAGACAAAGTAAAACAACGGACCCAAGAGCTTGAGGAAAGCCGTTTAGAGGTAGTTCAACGCTTAGGGTTAGCGGCTGAATATAAAGATAACGAGACAGGTAATCATGTGCTTAGAATGAGTAAGTTCTCATGCCTACTAGCAAAAGCTGCCGGTCTTTCTGATGAGGATGCTGAGATTATTCTTTGCGCAGCGCCTATGCACGATATTGGCAAAATTGGTATTCCCGATAGAGTATTACTAAAACCGGGAAAACTGGATGCGGATGAATGGAAGATCATGCAAAGTCACGTTACTATCGGTGGAGAGCTTTTATCTGGAGGTGAATCGCCACTATTAGATATTGCACGAAAAGTGGCTTTAACACATCATGAAAAATGGGATGGTAATGGCTACCCTAATGGTACTGCCGGCGAAGATATTCCTATTGAAGGACGTATTTGTGCTATTGCAGATGTATTCGATGCATTAACGTCTGAACGGCCTTA